>Ga0247611_10001774_pt1 | contig 37583 bp, 37 predicted proteins | sample 177DNAGHGhighgp2_FD_192422 | JGI IMG/M metagenome (GOLD analysis project Ga0247611, IMG submission 192422) | Sheep rumen microbial communities from Palmerston North, Manawatu-Wanganui, New Zealand - 1770 DNA GHGhigh gp2 | ecosystem: Host-associated > Mammals > Digestive system > Stomach > Rumen... | reverse complement strand
TAAATTATCAAAATATCCAGTAAGAAAAAAATATAATAATTATAAAAAATCATTTTATGTTGATCCATATAAAATAGAATTTAGTGATAAAAAGGTAAGACTAGAAAAGATAGCTAATAATCAAAAACAAAATAGACAAATATTAAATTATATCAATTTAGCTGAAAAGGATAGAATACCAACAAATGCATTATATTATAATCCTAGAGTAATATTAGAAGGAGATAGATTTTATATTGTAGTATCAGTAGCTGATGAATACGCACCAAAAAAGAAAATAGAAACTACTGATAATATAATAGGTATTGATGTAAATATAAGTTCTATAGTAACATCAGATAATGATGTATATAAAGCTATTACATATGATAAATCATATAAAAAAGTATTAAAGAAAGAAAAAAGAGCACAAAAGAAATTATCAAGAAAATATATAAAAGCAAAGGAATTAAAAAAATCACTTAAAGAATCTAAGAATTATAAGAAACAAAGACAAATAAAAAATAAATATACTACAAGAATAAATAATTTAAAGAATTCACATATAGATTACATTATTACATCACTTATAAATAAAAGGCCTAAAGAAATAGCTATAGAAGATTTAGATGTGAATGGAATGAAGAAACCAAAAGATAATAAATATATTAGAAAAGGTATACAACAAAATCCATTTAGGAAATTATTAAAGACTTTAGAAGATAGATGTAATAATTATGGAATAAAAATAACTAAAATAGATAGATATTATCCATCTAGTAAAACATGTAATAAATGTAATTATAAAAAAGAAGATTTAAAATTAAGTGATAGAACATTTGTATGTCCAAAATGTGGACTAATAATAAATAGAGATTATAATGCAGCATTAAATATAAAAAAATATGCCCTAGAACACTAGGACATATATAAGCTTAATAGAATACGTGTACGTTCGCACGAAATTAACGTCTCAGGAGAGTTAATACCAACTAAGGATGAAAATCTTTAGGGCTCAATGAATGAGAAATCAAACGAATTCACTATATTAGTTTTACTATTATAGAGTTTTATAGGTTTTGAAGAACGGATAGAACAGGGTTTGTATGTATTGTTCTTGAAGCACTTTGTGGTGCATCGTATCAAGAGATAGTAGATGATTATATGGTTACATATAAGAATTATTATGGAATAGATATTAATGATAATAGATATGAAATATTAAAGAAAAGAAATGTAGATGCAATGCTACAATTTATTGTAGGAGATAATATAGATATTCGTAAGGATTCATTATCTAAGCCTACAGCTAATTATCTAATTCAATTAGGTATGACAGATACACAAATTGAAGATTTAATTAATATTTTATGTAATTAATGATAAAGGCGTTAACCCAATCATGAGTTAACGCCATATTTTTATCTATTATCTTTTAATGAATCAGTCATGCTTACTTTGGAAGCTTTAGCTTTTAGTGCTACTAAAGTTAATGCATAAGTTAATATAATAATTCCCATTATTAACAGTCCTGTTGATAAATTTAATGTTACAGGCATTATTATATTATTTTGAGCTACTGTTAATCTAAAATATATTTTTAATATTAAATATGCCAGTGGCATACCACAGGCTAGTCCTATAGGTACTAATATATGATTACCATTAATAATCATTCTATTGATTTCTCTTGGTGTATATCCTAATACCTGAAGCATTGAAATATTTCCTTGGTTATCTTCAATTATTACATTAACTACAGTGAATACAGCTATTATACATATTGCGATACCTATAATTAATACTAGATATATTACAGGCATTCTTTCGTTTAGCTTTGCGTCCTTTTGTTTTTCAATTGATGATTTTTGGAATATATTAATGATATTAGAAGAATCATATTGATCATTTAATGATTCTTTAGATAATACAATATTATATAAATCATTGATTTTAGTTAAATCATTAGATTCAAAATATTGTTGTATTACCATTAATGTTTCATTATCAAGCGCTGAGCTTAATAATGAATATACAGTATCAAGGTATGAATCAATAACATTAGCTTTAGATGTTAATATATATGATAATACGCCATTATCTATGATACCTGATATTGTAAATTCAAGCTTTTCTTTGTTGAAGTTTGAATAAATGGTTACTTTATCACCTTTCTTAACATTCATAAGCTCTGCACATAATTTAGACATATAGAATGAGCTATCATCTAATTTTTCTATTTTAGTGCCATCGATTAGTGTTGTATACCATAAATTCATATTATCTGGGCTAGCACCCATTAGTGGTATTTTTCTATCATCCGCTTCATATATAGTCGCAATCATATAATTATTTTTATCAGATTTAAGTGACGCTTCATCTGCAATTTCTGGCATTTTTAATGTATATTCATATTCGAAATCTCCAGCCTTTTGTAATGCGTCTGTTACAATTGCGTTAATTGTATCTAGTAATGTTAAAGAACAAGTTATTATTAAAGCTGATGCCATAATACCTAAGAATACTACAAATGTTCTACCTTTATTTATTACTAAAGATCTAAATGGATATTTATTAATAACCTTAGCTCTTTTATGAATTAAGAATTTAGAAGCCTTAGATTTCTTTCCAGCACCTCTTAAAAGGTCTGTAATAGGCTTATTTATCAATCTTTTAACTGTAAATATAGAAACTATTACATAAATCAAGGAAGGCACTATAATGCCTAATATTGCCATATACCACGGGTATATGAATGAAATCTTCATTACTTCAAAATCACCTATAGATACACTACCGAAGAAATTAGCACTAATATAGACTATTATAGTCATTAATATACCACCTATTAATCCTGGTATAAGTGCCATAATCGAGTAGTGGTAGCATATTTCACTATCTCTATATCCTAAGGCTTTCATTGTTCCGATTATCTTTTGGTCATTTTTAACTTTTATATTTATTATTATTGATATTAATGAAACTACAGCTAGAGGCATTATTATCAAGAACAAGAATGAAAATGAAATGAACATTTTTGGTCTTGAATAAAATATTGTAATTCTACCTGATGTTTTAGCTGCGTTATATTGATATGTAATATAATTATCAAATAAATATTTTCTTAATGCGTCTACATCTGTTGTACCATCTTGATTATATTTAATAGAATAAGAAGTAGAAGCGGATATTTTACCGCTTTTTTCAGATTTAAATGATTCATATTGTGTATCATTAATATATCCGATAAAGAATGTATTATAATCTGCGTAAACATCTGTAGTATTTTCTAGACCATTTAGATAATCAGGTCTTACAAAATATCCGACTACAACAAATTCTTTATTTCCTAGAAATATTCTATTTTTATCTGATGATAAGCTAATATTATGTAATTTAGCATATTTTTCATTAATGATTATTTCATTATTTTCTAAATCATTAGCTGAATTTATTTCTTTATTTTTTTCTGTGATTACATATTTATTTATTTTTGTATTATTTTTAAATATTCTTGCGTGAGTATTTGGTTTAGTTACATCATTACCAAATTTATCATATGTTTTAGTATCAATTATATTTAATGTTTCTTGTTTTTCTAATAATATATTAAATTGTTTTTCAATATTAGGTATATCATTATTATCTATTTCAAGTAATGTTTGAGCATTCGCATCCTCAACTACGCATATTTCAAACATTTCATTAACATAATTACTAATACCTGTACCACATGTATATAATAATGCAAACGCCATAATACAAAGCATAGTTAGAAGAGAAGCTGCAATATAAAATATAATATTAGATTTTACGCTTCTTTTATATCTTTTATTTAGCTTTAAATTCAATTTCATATGATACCTCTATAATTCTAAGGCATCAGCACTTATTTTATTTTGATTTTCTTCAATAGAATGTATATTTCCATCCTTAAATCTTATTATTGTATCAGCTATACCCTGTATTGCTTCATTATGTGTGATTATTATAATAGTAGTATGATATTTTTGATTTACCTTTTCTATTACCTTTAATACACTTTTACTTGATTTTGTATCAAGTGCGCCAGTTAATTCGTCACATAATAATATCTTTGGGTTTTTAACAAGTGCACGAGCTATAGCTATACGCTGTTGTTGTCCACCTGATAATTCCCTTGGGAATCTATCCTTTAGATCAGATATTTCTAAAGATTCCATTATTTCATTAATATCTAGGTTTGTTTTAGAATTTGATATATCTGATACAACCTCAATATTTTCTAAAGCTGTTAAATCAGGTACTAAATTATAAAATTGGAATACAAATCCAATTACTTTTCTTCTATATTCAGTCATTTCCTTTTTATTGGCTTTAGATATATCTATATTATCTACAACGATAGAACCAGATGTTAATACATCAAGTCCACCTACCATATTTAATAATGTAGATTTACCAGAACCAGATGGTCCTAATACTACATATACCTTACCTTCCTCTAGTGATAGATTAACACCATCTAGAGCTTTTACTAATGATTCGCCACTTCCATATTCTTTTCTTGCATCTTTTATTTCTATTAGCATAATAAGTAGCTCCTTTCAAATTACAATTTATTATATCATTTTTAATTATTTTTTATAGTTATATTTTATAAATAAAATAAACTAAAAATATTTAATTATAATAAAAATGTATTGATGACGCTTTCAAATTTTATTAATTTATTCGCATTTTCGCAGTTATTTTGGGCTTTATTAAACTTTTTTTGAAAATTGGTCTCATAAAATGCAAAAAAGGCCGCAAAATGCACAAAATAAAGTGGGGGGGGGGGTAAAATTTTATTTGTAATATATAGATTTATATATTATAATAAGTTGAATGTTTAATATTCTGGGGAGATTATTATGAATAATTCAAGCAGTACATCTAATAATATCGAAGTAAAGGATAATTCAATTACTTTGGGAGATATAGTTAGAGTTATAAAGAAAAACTGGATATTAATTGCAATAATTACAATATTTATATTTGTATCAGGTGCAGTATATACATATTTTATTGCAGAAAAGACATATAAAGCTACATCAACAATTTCTGTTGAGGTACCTACAACTAGCGAAAAGGTTTCAGTTACTGAAGCAGGTAATTCAGTTACTGCATCACTTAGATATGTTCAATCTATCGCTGAATTTGTTAAATCAGAAGCTGTAATGACAGCTGTTAGTGAAGAATATAAAGATATTACATCATATGGCAAGCTAAGAGGAGCTACATCAGTTAATTATGATACAACATCAATTATTGTATCAATTACTGTAACTACTACAGATCCTAAAAATTCTAAGATATTAGCTAAAGCAATCGCGGAAGAGCTTGCAAAATATTCTACAGATTCTAAGGATACAACAATCGATAAAAAATTTTTATGTACAATAGTTTTAAGAGACGAAGCTAGATATGCATATCAAGCTTCACCTAACGAAAGATTATATTTAATTGTTTCAGCCCTTGCTGGATTAGTATTATCTTTAGTTGTTGTCTTTATTAAGGAATTTGCATCTAACAAATTCAAAACACCAGATGATGTTAGAATTTTAGGTTATCCAATTATCAATACATTAGTAAATGATAAATCAAAGGATAAGAAAGATGACAATTCATTAATTGATCCTACACCTAAGAATTTTGAACCATACAATAGATTAATTTCAAATATAAAATTTGCGAATGTGGATAATCCATATAAGGCTATAATGTTTACATCTACAGTAATAAATGAATTAAAAACTACAGTATGTGCTAATTATGCATATACATTAGCACATAATGAGGCTAAGGTAGTTATTATAGACTTAGATACGAGAAAGCCTAGATTACATGAAGTATTTAAGGTTGAGAAGAATAATGGTATTGTTGAATATTTATCTGGAGAAATTAATAAGAATGAATTAATTAAGAAAACAGATAATAATGTAGATATAATAACAGTTGGAAAAAATGTAGAAAACCCAATTACATTACTTGAATCTAAGAAATTAAAAGAATTAATATCTGAATTAAAAGAAGAATATGATTATGTTGTATTAGATACACCACCACTTGTTGCATGTAATGATGCATCTATTATTTCTAATTTAGCTGATTGCGTAATTTATAATGTGGCAATCAACCAAGGTAAGAAAAAGGAAATAAAAGCATCTTTAGAGCAATTAGAGGATGCTGGAGCTAATATTATTGGTATAAATGTTACAAAGGTTGATACTAAGGATGGAGGAGGCTATTATTACTATTATCAAGAATATAGTGATAAATCATAATGTTTGATATTCATACACATATTTTATATGGCGTAGATGATGGTGCTGATTCTGTTGAGACATCAACATATTTATTAAATCAAGCAAGAGATAATGAAATAAATAAAATATTATTAACTCCTCATCAAAATGTGGAATTAAAAAGAAGTGAGGAACTAATAAAAAGATTTAATTCATTTAAAGAAGAATTTAAATATTTTGATATTGACCTATATTTAGGTTCAGAAATATATTATTATCCAAAGATGATTGATGATCTAGATAATAATATATTGTTGACATTAAATAATACAAAATATGTATTAGTTGAATTTTCAACAAGAATGGAAACTGATATAGCAAGTATTATATATGACCTAAATATAAGAGGCTATAAGCCAATTGTTGCCCATATAGAAAGATATAGATATTTAAAGCTAGAAGATTATGATGATATTAAAGCACAAGGGGCTTTAATACAAGTAAATACTAAAAGCTTTGTAAATAAAGGCTATAAGAAGCAATTAAAATATTTATTAAAAAATCATTTAATAGATTTTATAGCATCAGATTGTCATAATGAAAATAGAGATATAGACTTTAGTGAAGTAAAAAAGCTAATATCTAAAAAATATAAAGATCAATTTGATAAATTATTTGTAGAAATCCCTGAATTTCTTAAATAATTTATTATTTAATATTAAAATGTGGTATAATCATTAAGTATTACAGTTGAGGTAGTTATGGGAAAGTATTTTGGAACCGATGGTTTTAGAGGTGAAGTAAATAAAAACTTAACAGCATTACATGCCTATAAAATAGGTGAATTCCTTGCTTCATATTTCGTTAAAAATAATGGAAATAAGAAATTCATAATAGGTAGAGATACTAGAATATCAGGTTCTATGCTTGAAGCCGCAATATCTGCCGGTTTAAATGCTTGTGGAGGAGATGCATATATACTTGGTGTTACAACTACACCTAGTGTTGCATATCTTGCAAAGTGTGAAGGCTTTGCCTGTGGCATAATGATATCAGCTAGTCATAATCCATATTATGATAATGGAATTAAATTAATTAATTCAAAAGGTGAAAAAATGGAAGAATCCATTATTTCACTAATTGAAGATTATATAGATTCTAAAATAGATGTTAATTATGCATCTAAGGATAATATTGGAAAAATCATTGATTATAAAGAAGGAAAAAATAAATATATCAATCATTTAATATCTTTAGGACCAAACCTAAAGGGATTAAATATAGGTCTAGATTTAGCTAATGGCTCTGCCACATCAGCAGCAAAACAAATCTTTGATACTCTAGGTGCGAATACAACGATTATTAATTCTAATCCTGATGGATTTAATATTAATACTAATTGTGGTTCTACACATATTGAAGGATTAGCTAATTTAGTTAAAGAAAATAAATTAGATTGTGGATTTGCGTACGACGGTGATGCAGATAGATGCTTAATGGTTGATGAATATGGAAATATATTATCTGGAGATCATATATTATACATTTACGCAAATTATTTAAAATCTGAAAATGAATTAAAAAATAATACAGTAGTTACAACAGTTATGTCTAACTTTGGTTTATATAAAGCACTAGATATAAAACATATATCATATGCTAAAACTAAAGTTGGAGATAAATATGTGTACGAATATATGAAAGAAAATGATTGTATGATTGGTGGTGAACAATCAGGACATATCATTTTCTTTAAAGATGCATCTACAGGTGATGGTATATTAACATCACTTAAAATGCTTGAGGTTATAGTAAATACCAATAAAAAGCTAAGTGAGCTTGTTAAAGATTTGGATATATACCCTCAGGTATTAATAAATATCAAAGTAACTGATAAAGCTAAGGCTCAGCAGGACCCTAAGGTAGTTGAAGCAGTTAAAGCTGTAGAAAAGGAATTAGGAGATAGCGGAAGAATCTTAGTTAGAGAATCAGGCACAGAACCATTAGTTAGAGTAATGGTTGAAGCTAAGAGCCAAGCTGAATGTGAAAAGCTTGCGAGAAGAGTTATAGATGTTATTAAAGAACAAGGGTATGAAGCTTAGTTCTTAAAAAATATATTAGTCGGGAGGGATCTAATATGTGTGGAATAGTTGGATATGTTGGAGAAGATGACGCTACTCCGATATTATTACACGGTTTGCAAAAATTAGAATATCGTGGTTATGATTCTGCAGGAATTGCAGTAAGATTACACGATGATGGAATTAATGTTGTTAAAGCTATTGGTAAACTTAATAACTTAATTGAAAAAGTAAATGGAATGGATATTAAATCTAATTTTGGTATAGGTCACACAAGGTGGTCAACTCATGGTGCTGTTTACTTATCTTAATGTGAGACCTAAATATGTAGAAAAAGTACTTATTTTAAAGTGAGACACATACAATTAATGAATTATTAAAACATTTAAATAGAAAATAACAACAATCGAAAGATTGCGATTAAATAAATAAGTTGGGAGGTACCTAATATGTGTGGTATCGTCGGATATGTAGGAGATGACAATGCAACTCCGATTCTCTTACATGGCTTACAAAAACTAGAGTATCGTGGATATGATTCTGCAGGTATCGCAGTAAGAAATCATAAAGATGATACAGTTGTTGTTAAAGCTGAAGGTAAAATAATTAATTTAATAAATAAAATTGAAAATATGAACATTTTAGGCTCAGCCGGGGTGGGGCATAGTCGATGGAGCACACATGGTGCTGCCACAGAAAATAATGCGCATCCACACTACTCAGATGATTATAATATTATTGGTGTACATAATGGTATTATAGAAAATTATCAAGAATTAAAAGAAAAACTTTCAAGACATGGTTATACATTCTATTCTGAAACTGACACAGAAGTAATGATTAAATTAATTGATTATTATTGTAAAAAATATAAACAAGGTCCAATTGATGCAATCAATAAAGCAATGGTAAGAGCGAGAGGCTCTTATGCTTTAGCTTTAATGTGCAAAGGATATCCTGATCAAGTATGGTTTGCTAAAAAAGGTTCGCCATTAATTGTAGCTAAAGGTGAAAATGGATGTTATTTAGCATCAGATGTACCTGCAATATTGAAATATGCTAATCATGTATATTATGTAGATGATTTAGAATGTGGTTGTATAACAAAAGATTCAGTTAAATTCTATGATTTAAATGGTGATGATATCACATCTAAAAAAGAATTAAAAACAATTGAATGGAAAGCTTCAGCTGCAGATAAGGGTACATTTGCTACATATATGGCTAAGGAAATGGCTGAACAACCAGTTGTTATTAAAGATACAATTGATGAATACGTAAACATCAAAGATTATAAAATTAATTTTGAAAAATGTGGCATCACAAATGATTATTTGAAATCATTAGATGCAGTATATATTTATGCTTGTGGTTCAGCATACCATGCTGGTATGATTGGACAATATCTAATAGAAAACCTAACAGGTATAAATGCAAGAGTAGAATTAGCTTCAGAATTTAAGTATAGAAATTATAGATTAAGGGATAATGCATTATGTGTATTTATATCTCAATCTGGTGAAACTAAGGATACACATGAAGCATTACTTAAGTGTAAACAGTTAGGTATTAAAACTTTAGCTATATGTAATGTTAAGGATTCAACAATTACAAGAGATGCAGATTTCAATATTTATACATATGCAGGACCTGAAATTGCAGTAGCGACAACTAAAGCATATTCATGTCAGCTAATCATAATGTATTTACTTGCTATTAAAATATCATTTGCTAAACAAGCATTTGATTATGAAACTTTAAAAGGTTATTTAGATGAAATAGAAACAATACCTTCTAAGGTTCAATCTATTATTGATAATAGAGATAAAATACAGCATTTATCAGCAAGATTTGTTGGTAAACATGATGTATTCTTTATCGGTCGTGGTATTGATTATTGCCTATGTATGGAAGGCTCTTTAAAATTTAAAGAAATTACGTACATACACTCAGAAGCTTACGCTGCAGGTGAATTAAAGCATGGACCAATATCATTAATTCAAGAAGGTGTAGCTGTAGTTGCAGTAGCAACTCAACCTGATTTAATTGAAAAATCTATATCAAATATGACAGAAGTAAAATCAAGAGCTGGCTCAGTTGTAGCAGTAACAACTGAAGATAATGAGATGGAAAAGAATTCTAAATATCAAATTTATGTTCCTTCAATATCTCATTTATTTACACCATCTCTAACAATTATACCTTTACAGTTGTTATCTTATTATACAAGCTTAGGAAAAGGTATAGATCCTGATAAGCCAAAGAATTTGGCTAAGAGTGTTACAGTAGAATAATATATTAATTAATTTAGTTTGGAGTTTTATATGGGTAAATTAAATCTAAGGAGGATTTCATTAGCACTTGTTGATTTAATTATATTCTTTGCAATATATTTTGTATCAGCATTAATAACTAATGGATTTGATTTCGATTTACAATTTGATAAATGGCTATGGTTGATACTACCAATAACATTAGTATTTAAAATGTTATTATTTATCTTTGGTGGTGCTTACAATAGATTGTATAGATATAGAGGTAGAAGAGATTTATTATATCTAATCATATTAGATGCAATTTCAAATTCTATTATTATATTTGTATTTGCAATAATAAGAATTTGGAATGGATGGAATCCATTAAAGCTTCGTAACCTAGTAGTTGCATTCATGATAGAAATATTATATTTATTATTATCTAGAATGTTTGTTGCATACGTTATTGAATTAATCAATAGAAAAGAAAAATTAGAAAACTTTGATGTTTTAAAAAGAGCATTAATTGTTGGTGCAGGTTCAGCAGGACAAATGTTATTCAATGAAATACTTCACAATAATAAACAAGGTTATGAAGTGGTTGGATTTGTAGATGACGACAATAAAAAAATTGGAATGGTATATTGTGGAAAGAAAATATATGGTCCTGTTAAAAACATCAATGAGATAAAAGCTAAATTAAATGCTTCAGTTGTAATTATTGCAATTCCATCTGCTGGAGATGAAAGATTAAAAGCTATATCAAAATTGATTGATTATAAGAATACTGAAGTATTAATAATGCCTGAAATATCAAAAGTATTATCAGGTGAATTGACTCCAACATTAAAAAAATTATCTATTGAAGATTTACTTGGTAGAAAACCAATTAAATTAGATAACACTGAAGTAAATAACTTCTACAAAGATAAAGTAGTATTAATTACAGGTGGTGGTGGATCTATTGGTAGCGAGTTATGTAGACAAATAGCTGCTATGAATCCCAAAAAGCTTGTTATATTAGATATTTATGAAAATTGTGCATATGATATACAACAAGAATTAAAAATGAAATATGGCACAAATTTAGATCTTCAAGTTGAAATAATATCTATTACTAATAGACCAGCTCTTGAAAGAGTATTTGAGCATCATAAACCTAATATAGTAGTTATGGCAGCTGCTCATAAGCATGTCCCATTAATGGAACATAATGTAATTGAAGCAGTAGAAAATAATGTATTTGGTACATTAAATACAGTTGAGTTAGCTGAAAAATACAATGTTGATAGAGTTCATATGGTATCAACAGATAAAGCAGTTAATCCTACATCTATTATGGGAGCAACTAAACGTATATGTGAAATGATTGTTCAAGCACATTCTACAATCAAACAACATACTACATTTAGTATAACTAGATTTGGTAATGTATTAGGTAGTGCTGGTTCTGTAATTCCACTATTTAGAAGACAAATAGAAAATGGTGGCCCTATAACTGTTACTGATTTTAGAATCATTAGATACTTTATGACTATACCAGAAGCATCACAATTAGTTTTAACATCTTCTAGCATGGCTAAGAATGGTGAATTATTTGTCTTAGATATGGGATCACCTGTTAAAATCTATGATTTAGCTTGTAATATGGTTAAATTATCAGGTTTAGAATTAGGTAAAGATATTGAAATAATTGAAACTGGTTTAAGACCTGGTGAAAAGCTTTATGAGGAATTACTTGTAAAGACAGAAGAATTAGATAAAACAGATAATGAATTAATCTTTATTGAAAGAGATAAACCATTATCATTAGATGAAATAAAAAATAAATTAGATAAATTAAATGACGGTATAATTAAAGGTGATGATTTAAATATGAAAGAAATCATTAAATCAGTAGTACCAACATTTATAGAAAAAGAAAAAGCTAATAAAGACTTTGATGGTAAAGAAGTAAAATAGAGTTTTACTTCTTTATGTGTTTATAAAAGGGGGCTATAAAAGTGTATATTTTAAATCATATAGCAATAATAGTCTCTTCTGAAGAAGGAATTAAATTCTATAAAAAATTAGGATTTAATGAAATTTCTAGAGAAATTAGAAATAATGAAAATCATGATGAATTAATATATTTATCTAATGGATTAATAGTATTAGAAATATATAAAGATTCAACACATCCTAAAAGATTAACAAATCCTGAAGCATATGGTCTTCGTCATTTATGTTTTCAAATTGAAGATATTGGTGATGACTATAAAGTAGATAAAAAAGGTAAATTTAAGTTCATTTATGATCCCGATGGTTTACCTATAGAGATACGTGAGGTTAAACCTCATATGCCTATTGAAGGAGGCAAGTAATATGGAAGAAATAAAATATAGAAGAAAACCAATATATGCTTTCTTCAAAAGAATATTTGATATAGTTTGTTCATTATTAGCATTGATAATTCTATTCTTACCAATGTTAATAGTAGCAATAGCTATTAAATGTGATAGCAAAGGTCCAGTATTCTTTAAACAAAAAAGAGTTGGAAAGAAAAAGAAATTATTTAAGATTCTTAAATTTAGATCAATGTATACTGATACAGATCCAAACGCCCCAACACATCAGCTTGGTGATGCTAAGTCTCATATTACCAAGGTTGGCGCATTTATTAGAAAAACATCAATTGATGAATTACCACAATTGATTAATATATTATTAGGTCAAATGTCATTTGTTGGTCCTAGACCAGCTTTATGGAATCAAGATGACCTAATAGCTGAAAGAGATAAATATTATGCAAATGATATTAAACCAGGCCTTACAGGTTTAGCTCAGATATCAGGTAGAGATGAACTTGAAATACCGGTTAAAGCTAAACTAGATGGTGAATATACTAGAAAAAGAGAATTTTTCTACGATATATGGTTAATCATTAAAACAGCATTTAGTGTATTTAAGCACGATGGTGTTGTTGAAGGTGGCACTGGCGAAATACATAAGCAAGAACAGGAGGTAGCTCTAAATGAAGAAAATACTGATAACAGGAGCTAACTCTTACATTGGAACATCTTTTGAAAAATATATAAAAGATAATTTCTCTGATGACTATCAAGTTGATACAATTGATATGATTGATGGTAGTTGGAGAGAAAAAAGTTTTAGTGGATATGATGTTGTGTATCATGTTGCTGGTATAGCTCATTCAGATAATGGTAAAATATCTGCTGAAAAAGAAAAACTATATAGAAGTGTAAATACTGATTTAACAATCGAAACTGCAACAAAAGCCAAAAATGAAGGTGTTAAGCAATTCATATTTATGTCTTCAGCAATAGTTTATGGTGATTCAGGAAAGATTGGTAAAAAGAAAGTAATTACAAAGGATACACCAGTAAGTCCAGCTAATTGTTATGGTGATTCAAAAGTTCAAGCTGAACTTGGAATTTTACCATTACAAGATGATAAATTTAAGGTGTGTGTATTAAGACCACCTATGATATATGGAAAAGGAAGTAAAGGAAATTTTCCACAACTTGAAAAGTTTGCTAGAAAACTAAAATTCTTTCCATATGTTAAAAATGAAAGATCTATGCTTTATATTGGTAATCTAGTAGAGTTTGTTAGATTAATGATTGTAAATGAAGAACAAGGAATATTTTGGCCGCAAAATGCTGAATATTCAAATACTAGTGAATTAGTTAAAATGATTGCGAAAGCAAAAGGTAAAAAAATTCATTTTGTAAAAGGCTTTGCTTGGTTATTAAAAATAATGAGCTTATTTACTGGATTAATTAATAAAGCATTTGGTAATTTAAGTTATGAATCAAGTATGAGTAACTATATAGTTGAATATAGAAAATATAATTTAGAAGAAAGTATAAAGGAAACAGTAAAATGAGTAAACACATTCTTGTCATATCTCAATATTTTTATCCGGAACCATTTAGAATTAATGATATATGCCAAGAATGGGTTAAAAGAGGACATAAGGTTACTGTTTTAACAGGTATCCCTAATTATCCTGAAGGAAAATTTTATAAGGGTTATGGATGTTTTAAAAAAAGAAAAGAAAATTGGAATGGCATCGATATAATCAGAATTCCACTAATATCAAGGGGGCATTCTTCAATTAGATTAATTTTAAATTATTATTCATTTGTATGGTCTGGCTGGTTTTGGAAAGCATTTACTAAACTAAAACCAGATTTGATTTTTACATTTGAGGTATCTCCAATGATTCAAGCTTTAATAGGTAAATGGTTCTCTAAAAAAAGAAAGATACCTAATTATCTTTATGTACAAGATTTATGGCCTGAAAATTTGGAGGTTGTTGGTGGAATCCATAATAAACATATTTTAAACCATTATCAAAAAATGTCAGATAAGATATATGCTAAATGTACTAAAATATTTGCTACTTCACCTAGTTTTGTAAAAGCAATCCAAGATAGAGTTGAAGATAAAGAAAAAGTTATATATTGGCCTCAGTATGCTGAAGATATTTACAGACCTGTTGAGAATCCAAATCCACCTGAAGTACCAAAGGATGATAGATTTAAAATTATTTTTACTGGAAATGTTGGATATGCACAAGGATTAGATATATTACCTAAAGTAGCAAAAGAAGTAGATAATGTATTATTTGTTATTGTTGGTGATGGAAGATATAAAGAGCAATTGATTAAAGAAACAGTAGATATGAAAGATAAATTCTTATTTATAGATCGCCAACCTGCTGAAAGAATTCCTGAATTGTTGTGTGCTTGCGATGTAGCTTTTCTATCTTTTATGGATAGTCCACTATTTGAAAAAACAATACCTGCTAAGTTACAATCATATATGGCTTGTGGAATGCCAATTTTAGCATCTGCATCGGGAGAAACAAAAAGAATTATCGAAGATGCTAATTGTGGCATTTGTTGCGAACTTGGAAATGTAGAACAATTAGTTGATGCAATAAGAAAAATGCAAAGTATTCAGCTTTCTATACTGAGCATAAATTCAATTGAGTATTATAATAAGAATTTTAACAAACAAAAGTTATTTGAATTTATTGATTTTGAATTAAAATTAAGATAAGTAGAGGTATTATATGAAAGATTCAATAATTAAAAGTCATTCTAATAGACCATATCAAATATGTAAATGTTGTGTTATGGACACAACTGATGAAGATATTCATTTTGATGAAAATGGTATATGTGATAGATGTAACGAATATAAAAATAGAATTCTTCCCGAATGGAATTATGGTGAAGGTCATGAGGAAGAATTAAAGGATTTAATTTATAAAATAAAGCAAAGCGGTAAGAATAAAAAGTATGATTGTATTCTTGGATTAAGTGGAGGAATTGATAGTTCTTATATGTTGCATCTTGCCATTAAAGAATGGGGATTGAGACCTTTTGTTTTTCATATTGATGCAGGCTGGAATTTACCTGTTGCTGAAGAAAATATAAAAAGATTAACAGATAAATTAGGTGTAGAACTTCATATTGAAAAAATGGATTGGAACGAAATGAGGGAAATGCAACTTGCGTGGTTTAGAACAGGATTAGAAATGCTAGATGCGCCTCAAGATCATGCTTTTATAGCATTAATTGACAAGTATTCTCGTGAATTGGGTGTGAAATACATTTTAAATGGATACAATATTTGTACTGAAATAGTTGCAGACCCTGCTTCATGGGAAAAACATTCTGGCCCAACTGGGGACAAAAAATTTATGAAAGATGTGATTAAAAAGTATTGTAAGATTCCGATTAAAAAATATACATTTACAACAGGATTTAAACATAAGTTTGTTAATCCATACATTAAACATATTAAAACAATAAAACCTTTAAATTTGGTTAAATTTACTAAAAAACAAATGACTGACGTGTTAAGTAAAGAATATGGTTATGTTGCTTATTCACAAAAGCATTTTGAGGACCTTATTACCAAATTTTTGGAAGGTTATTGGCAACCAACTAGATTTGGACATGATATAAGACGTGCTCAATTGTCTAGTTTAGTAGTAACAGGACAAATGTCTAGAGAAGAAGCTCTTGATATTTTGAGTAAACCATCTTTATCTGATGAAGAAAGTAAAGAATTATTTATTGAAGTCGCAAAACGATTAGAAATATCTGAGAAAGAATTAAATGATTTTTTATATTTACCTGAATGCAATGTCAAATTTAAGAGTAACAAAGGGTTATATAATTTTGGCATAAAACTGTTTGAAAAACTTGGATTGGAAAAACGAATTAGAAAGTGATTTAAATTATTAATTTTTGAAAATTGTTATTTATGGAGGAATTATGAAAAAAAATACTATTGCTGTTGTAATTTTAACTATGAATGAAGAAAAAAACATCAAAGATTGCATAAATAGTGCCTTAGAGTTTTCAAATGAAATATATGTTGTTGATAGCGGTAGTAGCGATAATACTTGCAGTATCGCAACTAGTCTTGGTGCGAAATGTATTTATCATGAATTTGTTAATTATGCAGAACAATTTAACTGGGCTATCGATAGTATCGATTTTACATCTAAATGGATATTAAGATTAGATGCTGATGAAAGAATTTCTAAAGAATTAGCTAAAGAAATGCTTGAAAATATTGTTAAACATGAAAAAGATGATGTTAATGGATTTGTTTTAAGGTTAAAGACTTTTTTTATGGGAAAGCAATTAAAACATGGCGGAGTATATCCATTTAAAAAATTAATGTTATTTAAACATGGTATTGGCAGAATAGAACAAAGAAAAATGGACGAACATACTGTTTTATCTGAAGGTCGTTCGTTAGAATTAAAAAATGATGGAATGCATTATGATTATAAGGATTTATCGTATTTTATAAAAAAACATAACTGGTATTCTACACGTGAAGCACAGGATGCAATTGAAGGTACTGTTTCGAAGAATACCGAACAATTGGAAAAAGGACAAATTAAACATAAGAGAAAAAATAAAATATTATATTATAAATTTCCTTCATTTTGGAGATGCCATTTATTATTTATCTATTATTATATTTTTAAATTTGGCTTTTTGGATGGTAAAATTGGATTAATTTATAATTTTTTGGAAGTTTATTGGTATAGGTTTTTAGTTGATGCAAAAATTTATGAATACAAAAAAACTGGTAAAGAATTTGAAAAAACAGGTGCTTTAAAATGAATGTACTAATTAAAACATCACTTGGTTTTGATGGTGTTTCATCTATTACAATGAATTATTGTCGAATGTTAAAAAAAGAATGTAATTATACTTTTTTTGTCATTGGAACAAAGGATGATATTAGAAAAGATGTATATAAGGAAATTGAAAATAATAAATGGAATATAATTTATGCACCTGATAGCGTAAAGCATTTTTTTGAATATAGGAAATTATTGAGGAAAACAATAAAGAATGGTGAGTTTGATTTGTTTCATATTAATGGTAATAGTTCATTAATGTATATTGACTATCATATTGCTAAAAGTGTTAATAAAAAGTTGAAAATAATAACACATTCTCATAATTCAAATTGTACACATAGAAAACTACACTTTCTTTTAAAACCTTTATTTAATGCTGCAAAAGTAACGAGAATTTCGTGTTCTGATGCTGCAGGCAATTGGGCATATGGTAGAAAAAAATACTTAGTTATTCCTAATGTTATTGATTATTCAAAATTTTATTTTAATGAAAATTACAGATTAGAATTAGGTAACAAATATAATTTATATAAAAAAAAGGTATTATTACATATTGGTGCTTTTGTTAAAGCCAAGAATCAAGAGTATTTAGCTAAAGTTTTTAAATTGTTTTTTTTGCATAATCCAAATTCAGTAGCAATCTTTATTGGCGAAGGTGATGAAAAAGAAAGAGTGATTTCGGTTTTTAAGGAGATGAATATTTTAGATAAAGTATTGTTTTTAAATAACCAATCAGACATCTATAAATACTATTCTTTAGCTGATGTTTTTTTGATGCCTTCAATCTATGAGGGGTTGCCTGTTGTTTTAATAGAAGCTCAAGTAGCTGGTTTGCCTTGTATAATATCAAATAACATTTCTAAGCAAACAATTATTACTGAGAATGTAGTAAGTTTAGATATTGATGAAAAAAACGTGGAATGCTGGTGTAATCAAATTGAAAAATTGATTAATAATAATTCAAGAAATTTCATAGGAAAAGATGATTTTTCAGCAGAAGTTAAAGCGAAAGAATTGTTAAATATTTATTGTAATTAATATACGCGAGAGGTGTATGAAATGAAAAAAGTATTGTTGGTCTCTATTGACGGATTAGGTAATGGCGGTGTACAAAATGTAATGATGAATATTGTTCGCTCATTATCTAGAAATTATCAATTTGATATGATAGTTTTTCATAAAGGAGATAATCATAATTATTATGAGCATGAGTTTAGTAAATATGGTAAAATCTATTTTATTAATCGTGATCATTCTAAGTTTAAAATTATACAATTGTTTCGTTATTTAATTCGACCTTTTTATGAATATTTTAAATATAAAAATATTATGAAAAAAGGTAAATATGATATATTACATTGTCATAATGAAGAAGAAAGTACTCTTGCTTTGAAGGCTGCAAAAAAATGTAAAATTCCAGTTAGAATTAGTCATTCTCATAATGCTTATGATAGGGATTCAAAAAAAGGTGTTTTAGAATTATATAGAAGGTTTTTAAGAAAACATATATCAAAATATTCTACATGTAATGTTGGCTGTTCTATAATGGCAGGAAAAAGTCTTTTTAATAATAATCAGTTTTATACTATTTATAATGCTATTGATTTAGTAAAATTTAAGTATACCGATTTTTGTGGGAATGATCATAATTTAAACTTAATAAATGTTGGTCGTTTTTGTGATCAAAAAAATCAATTATTCTTATTGAAGGTTTTTATTGAGATAAAGAAAATTAATAGTAATTCATTTTTAACATTTATTGGTTATGGCCCAGATGAAGATTTATTAAAAAAATTTGTAATTGAAAATGAAGTTCAAGATGTAAAATTTTTGCCTTCAGACACTAATGTGTATGAAGAATTAGTTAAAAATGATATTTTTGTGTTACCTTCTTTATATGAAGGATTTCCACTTTCACTAATAGAAGCACAAATAACTGGATTAAAATGTATTGTGTCTGATTCTATTACGCAAGAGGCTAATTTAGGAAACGTGATTAGCCTTAGTTTAAATAATTCATATGAGGAATGGGCTAAAATTATTTGTGATTATTGGAAAAAATATAAACATAAACATTACAGAGTATCATCTGAAATTATTGAAAAATATTCAAGGGAAAATTTTATTGAATCGATTGTATCGATATATGAAGGAGGAAAAATTGAATGAGAGAAAAAATAACTTTTAATGCTTTTTTAGTATCTGTGTACTTAGTCATTAATTTCATTCCTTTCTTGTATAGATCTTTATCAATGGTTAGTTTAGCAATTATTGTTGCTATAGTTTTGTTGAATTTTAATTCTTTATTAAAAAAACCATACATTTATATGTTATTACTATCGGTAATTTTAACTACTTGGGAACTATTGTTACTTTTTATCGGAATTTCTAATACTGAGTATGGTTACATATTTTATTCATTTAGATTTTTTACAAGTTCTTTAGTATTGTTTCCAATAATTCCTAAATTAACTAATTTAGATAAAAAAATGCTATTAATTTCTTGGTTTTTATCATTTAGCTTTACTATTATGCATAATTTCTATCTATATTTAACTATGGGTGATGCGTATTATAATTTTCAAACGGATGCTTCGTTAGCAAATTATAATATTGCCGATACTTATTATGGAATTGCTGTTGTATTATGTTTGTTTATTTCTTTAATTGTATTATTAAATAGGAAAAAATATAGTTTTTTACTTAATATAATTATGGTATTTACAATGATTTTATCTATTTTATTTATTATTATTGCGAATAGATTAACAACAATAATAATTTCTGTAATTGGCTTTATATTAATTATCATATATAATCGTGCACGAGGAAAACATGTTAAATACATTACTATTTTTGTTCTAACTGTTCTTGCATTTTTGGTTTTTACTGATGTTGGTGCAGATATACTTGAAAAGATGTTATCTTTTGATTTTTCAGATAGAATTAAAGATAGAATTGAAAGTATTATTTTTGCGTTAAGAACTGGAGATTTTGTTAATTCAAAAAGTTCTTTAAGTGGAAGATTCATTTATACTATTAATAGTTGGAATACTTGGACTAATTCGTTTTCTTCAATATTATTTGGAGTTGGAGATCAAAGAGATAATCTTGAATTAATTGGAAATCATTCTTATTTTATAGATACATTAGCTAGATTTGGTATATTTTATATGCTTTTATTAATTACATTCTTGTATTTGTGTCATAAAGAATTAATTAGAAATGTTAATAATGATTCATTAAAAGCACAATGTGGTATAATTCTATTTATATTTATTTTTAGAAATTTTATTGGTAATTCGATTTATGTTGTTGTTGGTATGGTGCTTTATGTAGTTATTCCATTGATTTTATCTATGAAAAAAGAATATGCATGTGAAAAAAATGAAGAAACATTGATTAATGGGGTGGTAATATGATAATAAGTGTATGTGGTTTTGGATCAACAGGATCAAGTGCTGTCAGTGATTATATTTCCGAATTTTCGAGTGTTCAAGTTTTGGATTCTATAGAGTTTGACTTATGCTATAGACCTGATGGATTATGTGATTTATATTATCATATTAAGAATTCACAAGATAGAACTTATTCAATTTCTTATGCAATCGAAAGATTTAAACATATGTTGAAATTTCACATTTTAGACTATTATTCAAATAATGATAAAAATAAAAAGAAAAAATTAAAATTAATTTTTGATGAATTTATTAACTCAATTATTTCAGTAAGATGGTATGGATTTCAAAATGAAAACTATTCTAAAACAAAAAGTATTTTTCAATCAATTGTACTTGGCCATTTTTTTAATTCAGTTTACAAGAAGAATCGATATCCTCTATCTGAAATTAGTTTATGTGATAAGGATATTGATTTATTAAAATTATTTAAAACTTTGGTAAACAATGTTTTGTTATTTTTAGGCATGGAAGAAGGCAAAACGGTTATTCTTGATCAGGCTTTTTCAGGGAATAATCCTCAAGCTTCTTTTTGCTTTTTTGATAATCCATTAGCCATTATTATTGATAGAGATCCAAGGGATTTGTATATTTTTGCAAATGAAGTACTAGTTAAGAAAAAATTCTTTAAGTATACAATGTTTATGCCTACAAAATCTGTTGATGATTTCATTTTGTATTATAAATTAATTAGAAAAAATCAACCGTATTTAGAGAAAAATAATTCGATATTAAGATTACACTTTGAAGATTTAATATACAACTATGATAATACTTCAAAATTAATAAATTCGTTTTGTGGTTTAAATGCTGATGATCGATATAGAAAACAATTTGATCCAAATATGTCGATAGCAAATACGCAATTGTTTAAAAAGTTCCCTAAATATCAGAAGGCAATTGATAAGATTACAGATGAATTAAAAGACTATTTATATGATTTTCCAAATATCGATATTGATGTCAATAAAGAAATGTTTAGTGGTAAGTCTCCATTAAGGAGGGAAAAATGATAATTAAAAGAATTATAAAGTATATTCGTTTTTCTATAGATAGTAGTAGGTATTATAGAAAACAAGATATAGAATATACTATTTTGCAATTAAGTCATAGGTTAGAAAAAGGGTTGACAAAAAGCAACAAGAAAGAAGAATGGGGATTAGAAAAAAGTCAGATACTATTAAGTTTATTAATTAATTTAGCCGATTCTAATAATGAAAATTCTTTAAAAGATAATTTTTATTTTCAAGTTGGAAGTTCTGTTTTAGATAAATATTTGTCGTTTAGGTTATTAGAAAAAAACGATGATACATTAGTTAAAATGAGTGAAAAATTACATGAGATAAATAAAGAAATTAACCAAGATTATGGCGGAACAGTTAAATATACTCCAATAAAATACGACGAATTAGCTCCATTCATTAATGTTCTTAATAATCGCCATTCTGTTAGAGATTTTTCTAAAACAAAACCAAATGTTGAAGAAATAAAAAAAGCCATTTTTTTGGCTAATAGATGTCCTTCTGCATGTAATCGTCAAGCATATAGGGTTCATTTAATAACTAAAAGTCAAAGAAGTGAATTAAATGGAGTAAGTGCTTATGATGCGCCATACTTTTTGATAATTACTTCTTTATGTTCTGCATATGCAAAAAACGAAATTGAAGATGGTACTGTTTCGGCATCGATATTTGCAGGATATTTAGAGCTTACACTAAATTACTATGGTATTAATACTTGTGTGATAAAAAAGGAGATTTTTAATAGAGATTTATTCAATGATTCACTTAGAAAAAAATTTAATTTTAAACATGATGAAAAAGTCATATTAGAAATTGCAATTGGCATTATTGATTGTTCTATTGATGTGCCTATTAGTAGAAGAAAAAATGTAGAGTTATTATTTGTAAATCATGAAGGAGAAGAATGTATAAATGAATAAATCTAGAACACTTTATGTCGGTAAAAACATTATGGTGTCACTTGTATGTCAAGTAATAAATCTTTTACTTAGTTTTATTGCTAGATACTTTTTTGTGAGAACTTTAGGTATTACGTATTTAGGTGTCAATGGTTTATTCACGAATATTTTAACTATTCTATCTTTTGCTGAATTGGGAATTGGTAACGCGATAATTTTTCATTTGTATAGGCCAATTGCCGAAGGTAATATTGAAAGAATCAAGTCATTATTAAAACTATATAATAATACATATAAAATTATATTTATAATTGTATTAATGGCTGGATTAATAATTATGCCTTTTTTGCAATTTATTGTTGATATAAATGTTGATATTAAAGAAAGTATTTATTTAATATATTTATTATTCTTAAGTAATACAGCTATTTCGTATTTGTTTTCATATAAAAAATCGTTATTATTGGCATATCAAAAAAATTATATAAATTTAATAATTGGCCAAATAATACATATATTTCAAGTCATTTGTCAAATATTAGTCTTACTATTTAGCCGAAATTTTATTGCTTTTATTCTTATTCAAATAACTGGAACTTTTTTGGAAAATATAGTTTGTTCGGTTGTAACGAATAAACTATATCCTTATGTCCTAGATCCTTGTATAGCTTTGTCCAAAGAAGAAAGAAAGGAAATATTTATTAATGTTAAGGATTTATCCTATTATAAATTTGGTTCTGTAATATTAAATGGCACTGATAATATAATCATATCTGCAATGCTGGATATTGAGAGTGTTGGTCTTGTTTCGAACTATGTTTTATTAAATAATGCGTGCTCTTCATTTTTGGGTGCAATTATGAATTCGTTTGTTGCAAGTGTAGGAAATTTTAATGTTAGTAGTTCATCTAGTGATAAATATAGTATTTTTAGAAAAATGCTTTATATTTGTTTTTTCATTTATGGATATGCATCAGTAGGTTTATTATTACTATCGAATAAGCTAATTCCTTTATGGCTAGGTGAAGAGTACTTATTGGATAATGTGACTCAAGTTGCATTGATTGCTGGTTTTTTGGTCCAGGGTGTTCATACCGTATTAATGACATTTAGAACAACACTTGGTTATTTTAAACGTGGTAAATATTCTCCGTTGATTTCTGCAATAATAAACATTGTTTTATCAATTTTATTTTGCTATTTTTGGGGATTGCCTGGTATTTTTATTGCTACTCCTATTGCAAGAATACTGTCAATAGGTATAACTGATGCACATTTGATATTTAGTGAAGAATTTAAAGTAAAGTCTTTTGTTTATTTCTTGATATGTGTATTCTATGTTTTAGTAATTGTTGCTAGTTATTTTGCATCATTTTTTGCAATAAAACTTGTTACTTTTGGTGGATGGGGCGAATTTATATTAGATATTTTTATTGTTAGTTTCGTTTATATTATTGTTTTTGTATTGTGTACATTTTGGAGGAAAGAATTTAAAGGATTGGTTAAATATTTAAATTATATTAAAAACTCATTAAGAGGTAGTAAAAATTAGTGAAAAAGGAGTTTTATTATGAAGAAAAAATATAAGATTGGTTACACAACAGGTGTTTTTGACTTATTTCATATTGGCCATTTGAATATTTTAAAAAAAGCTAAAGAACAATGTGATTTTTTAATCGTTGGTGTTTCAACGGATGAGAATGTTTTCAATTATAAACATAAATATCCAGTTATTCCATATGAAGAAAGAGTTGCTATTGTTGAAGCAATAAAGTATGTTGATAAAGTAGTGCCTCAAGAAAATATGGATAAATATTTAGCATGGCAATTATATCATTTTGATGCTATTTTCCATGGTGACGATTGGAAAGGATCAACAATGTATTCTGATATTGAAAAGAAATTAAGTGAAGTAGGTTGTGATATGGTTTTTATTCCTTATACAAAAGGGATTTCATCTTCTATGTTAACCGAAAAATTAAAAAATAATAAGTAAGATAGATTGTATATTATGAGTAGAGATTATAGAATAGATTTTTTGAAAGGTATTGCTATATTTTTAGTTGTATTGGGTCATGTTTTACAATATGGATTAAACGACTATTCAAATAACCCCATCTTTGTCATTATTTATTCTTTTCATATGCCATTGTTTATTTTTTTAAGTGGATATATAGCTTATTTTTCTTTCTCAAAGGATAAAAAAATTAGTTATATATTTAAACGTTTTATTCAGTTAATGTTGCCATTTGTCTTTTGGGGTGTCCTAGTATGTTTTATGGAAAGTTTTCTATCATATTATAAAGATGGTATATTTCCTATTGGAGAATACTTGCTTAATTTATTAATAGTTCCCGAGCATGGATTATGGTATCTATACGTTTTATTTATTTTTAATATTGTTCATTTTTTATTATCTGTAATTTATAAGAAAATCAAAACAAATTATATTAAGATTTGTATAGTAATTATGAGTATTAGTTTAATTGTATTATTATTTTTGTTACCTTTACCAAATAAATTAGGATTAATCAATATTTCATTTTTGGCTCCTTTTTATGGTATTGGTATTTTAATGAATTATATTAAATGTAAAAAGAGCGTTGATTTTAAAAATAAGTATTTAGCAATTTTTTTATCAGTATTAATGATTTCGTGTTTAGTTCTTGTTGTAATAAAAAATGGGAATTATTATCTAAATAAAGGAATTATCGATTCAAATTATTTTTTTAACATTTTAAATAAGTTCATTAAATTTTTTATTGCATTTGAGATATCATTTACATTGTTTTATTTATCTGGATATATAAATCAGGAGTTGATTATCAATAAATATATTTCAAATGTTGGATTTTATTCTTTAGATATTTATATTTTTCAATTGGTGCCAACTTATTTGTTGATTTATTTGCAGAATAGAATAAACGTATATTTATACACATATGTATTATCATTATTAATATCAGTTTTATTAATTATATTAATTATTTTGTTTTCTAAGTATATAATAAGAAAAGTAAAGATTTTGTCTTTGTTATGCTTAGGAAAATATAATATAAATTAATATAAAAAGGAGGATAACATGTCAATATTAACAAATAAAACACTAGTTATTACTGGTGGTACAGGTTCTTTTGGATCTACTGTACTAAAAAGATTCATAACAACAGATATTAAAGAAATAAGAATTTTCTCTAGAGATGAGAAAAAACAAGATGATTTACGTCATGAATTACAAGTAAATTATCCTAATGATTTTACTAAGGTAAGATTTTATATTGGTGATGTAAGAAACATTGACTCCGTTAGAGAGGTAATGAAAGGTGCTGATTTATGCTTTCATGCAGCTGCTTTGAAGCAAGTACCATCATGTGAATTTTTCCCTATGGAAGCTGTAAGAACTAATGTTATCGGTACAGATAATGCATTAACAGCTGCGATTGAAGCTGGACTTGAGGCAATAATTTGCTTATCTACGGATAAAGCAGCATACCCAGTTAATGCAATGGGAATCTCAAAAGCATTGGAAGAAAAGATTGCAGTTGCTAAATCAAGAAATAGTGGCAAAACAAAAATATGCTGTACTAGATATGGTAATGTAATGTGTTCTAGAGGTTCAGTTATTCCACTATGGATTGATCAAATAAAGAGCGGTAACCCTATTACATTAACAGAACCTAAAATGACTAGATTTATTATGTCATTAGATGAAGCTGTTGATTTAGTATTATTTGCATTTGAAAATGGTCAAAATGGTGATATCTTAGTTCAAAAAGCACCAGCTACAACAATTCAAATTCAAGCTGAAGCTGTATGTGAATTATTTAATGGAGATAAAAATGCAATTAAAGTAATTGGTATTCGTCATGGTGAAAAAATGTATGAAACACTTTTAACAAACGAAGAATGTGCTCATGCTATTGATATGGGCAATTTCTATAGAGTTCCTTGTGATAGTAGAGGATTAAATTATGATAAATACTTCAATAAAGGTGATGAAAAGAGAAATCCTTTAACTGAATTTAATTCAAATAATACAAGAATGTTAACTGTAGAAGAAACTAAAGCAAAGATTGCTTCACTTGAGTATATCAAGAATAGATTAGCAGAAGGAAAATAAAAGATTGGAGCTTATATTATGTATAACGTTTCATTTAAAAATAATAATAAAATTAAATTATTAATAATAGTTGGTACTAGGCCAGAAATCATTAGACTTGCTGCTGTAATGAAACAATGCCGTAAGTATTTTGATACAATAATTGCTCATACAGGTCAAAACTATGACAAGAATCTAAATGATGTATTTTGGAGTGATTTTGATTTAGGTGGACCAGATGTTTGGTTAAATGTAGTAGGCGAAAACCTAGGACAAACATGTGGTAATGTAATAGCTAGAAGCTATGAATTAATGGTAGAAATTAAACCAGATGCTGTATTAGTATTAGGTGATACTAATTCATGCCTTTCAGCTATATCAGCTAAAAGATTACATATACCTGTATTCCATATGGAAGCTGGTAATAGATGTAAAGACGAAAATCTACCAGAAGAAACAAATAGAAGAATCGTAGATGTTATTTCTGATGTTAATATGCCATATAGTGAAGCTGCTAGAAAATATCTTCATGAACTAGGTATGCCAAAGGAAAGAACATATGTTACAGGTTCGCCTATGGCAGAAGTTTTAAGAGGCAATCTAGAAAAGATTAAGAATAGTGATATTCTAAAAAGATTAAATCTAGAACCAAACAAATATATTTTATTATCAGCTCATAGAGAAGAAAACATTGATACTGAAAAGAACTTTAATTCATTATTTAATGCTATTAATGCTCTGGCTGAAAAATATGATATGCCAATATTATATTCTTGTCACCCAAGATCAAGAAAGAAATTAGAAGCATCAGGTTTCAAACTAGATCATAGAGTAAGAGTAAATGAACCATTAGGATTTAATGATTATAATAATCTTCAAATGAATGCTTTAGCTATAGTATCAGATTCAGGAACATTACCTGAAGAATCATCATTCTATTTATCAATTGGTCATCCAATTGCTGCTGTATGCATTAGGACATCAACTGAAAGACCAGAAGCAATTGAAGCTGGTGATTTTGTTCTTGCTGGTATTTCAACAAATGAATTGTTACAAGCTACTGAAATTGCAATTGATATGAAGAACAATGGTATACTTGGTAAACCATGTCCAGATTATACTGATGAATGTGTATCAATGAAGGTAGTAAGAATTATACAATCTTATGTATCAATTGTTAATAAGATGGTATGGAGAAAAGATTCTAAATAAAATATAAAAAATCCATCGATAAGATGGTTTTTTTATTGTATAATTTAGTTATAAATTAGATGAAGGAGATAAAAACATGGAAAATTTATGGATAGCAATTGTATCAGCAATTATTTCAGGACTATTAGCAACAATAATTACGATTTTTGTTAACAAACGAAAAGAAAGATTGCAAGAGAAGAAAAACATACTTAGTATACTGTTATCTTATAGATATGATATAGCAAATATAAATAACGTTAATGCACTAAATAGGATACAAATGGTATTTTATGATAATGATGATGTTTTAAAAGCTTGGGATGACTTTAATATAACAGCCCAAGATAAGTCAAAAGAAGCACAAATTATTGATAAGTACTTAAAATTGGTAGAGTGTGTATCCTATTCTTCTGGTTATAAAAAATTAAAGTGGGATAAGATAAAGACATATTATTTTCCTGAGGGTCTATCTAAAAAAATGTTAGAAGAAAATATGATTAGAAGTGAAACTTTGAAAAAAATTAATATGCAAAGCGGTAATAATGTAAACAATTCTCAAGTAGGATTAATGTTTGTTATGGAATTATTAAAACAACAAGACGGAATTGAAAAAATAACAAAATTATTAGAGCTTTCGAAAAAAGAAGGAAAATAATATGAACATATTAGTTACAGGTGCTAAAGGTATGGTTGGTACATCACTTGTTAATAATCTAAAGAATATTAGAGATAACAAGAATAGAACCAGACCAAATATTAAAATAGATGAAATCTATGAATATGATATAGATTCAACTATTGAAGAATTAAATGAATATTGTAAGAAATGTGATTTTGTATTTAATCTAGCTGGTGTTAATAGACCTAAAGATACAAAAGAATTTATGGAAGGTAATTTTGGATTTGCATCTACATTATTAGATACATTAAAGAAATATAATAATAAATCTACTATTATGTTATCTTCGTCAATTCAAGCAACACTTGCAGGTAGATTTGGTACATCAGAATATGGTAAATCAAAACTTGCAGGTGAAGAATTATTCTTTAATTATGCTAAAGAAAATAATGTTAAAGTTGCAATATACAGATTTCCTAATCTAATGGGACATTCTAAACCTAAATATAATAGTGCAGTATCTACATTTTGTTGGGCTGTGGCTAATGATGAAGAATATCAAGTTAATGATAGAAATACTGAATTAGAATTATTATATATTGATGATTTAATAGAAGGTATGTATGATCTATTAGAAGGTAAAGAAAAGCATTGTGAATTTGATGGTGTAGAAACAATAGATAATCCAAATGGTAAATATTGTTATGTACCAGTAACACATAAAGTGACATTAGGTGAAATAATTGATTTATTATTAGAATTTAAAAATCAACCAATATCATTAATGATGCCTAAAATGCCTGAAGGAAGCTTCGCAAAGAAATTATTCTCATTATATTTATCATATTTACCTAAAGATAAATTTAAATATGCATTTAAAATGAATATTGATGATAGAGGATCATTCACTGAATTAGTACATACCTTAGATTGTGGCCAAGTATCAATTAATATATCTAAACCTGGTATAACTAAAGGTAACCATTGGCATAATTCAAAATGGGAACAATTTATAGTTGTCTCAGGCCATGCATTAATACAAGAAAGAAATATAACTACAGGTGAATTTATAGAATTTGAAGTATCAGGAGATAAAATAGAAGCAGTATATATGATTCCAGGATGGACTCATAATATAATTAATTTATCTAATACTGAAAATTTAGTTACAGTAATGACATGTAATGAAATATTTAATCCAAATAAGCCTGATACATTTGGAGAAAATGTATAGTATTCAAAAGAATAATTTAAAAGCTAATTTTGCTGATGTACCTAAAAATCTTATATCAGCAATAGTAGAATCTAATAGAACAAGAAAAGATTTTATTGCAGAAGAGATATTAAAAATGGCAGGATACTATGGTGATGATAATACATTAGGTGATGGTGGTATACCAGGTAAGCATGTTACTGTAGGTGTATATAGATTAACAATGAAGTCTAATAGTGATAACTTTAGACAATCATCTATTCAAGGTGTAATGAAAAGAATGAGAGCTAAAGGAGCTAATATAGTAATATATGAGCCTACACTAAATGATGATTATTTCTTTGAAAATAAAGTTATACTTGATTTTGATGAATTTAAAAAGATTTCAGATGTAATTGTTGCTAATAGATATGAGTCACAATTAGATGAAGTAATAGATAAGGTATACACAAGAGATTTATTTAGAAGAGATTAATTTATATTTTGATAATATTGGATTAGCATAAATGCTAGTCCAAGGATATGAAAAGAGTTTTATAGGAACTTAGGAATATAAGAATTATAATTTTGGAGGACTTATGGCTAAATATTACGCATTAAAAACGGATCAAATTAAAGAAATATATGAATCATGGGAAGAGTGTCAAAAAAATTTAAAGGGCAAATCTAATGTTAAACATAAGAGTTTTTTGACTAGACTTGAAGCAGAGGCATGGCTTGATGGAATTGATTTGAGTATAGATGTTGTTGAAGAAAATAGAAAAAATAATTGTTGCACAGCTTTTTGTGATGGAAGTTATGACGAAACAGTTGATAATTACAGTGGTGCTTTCTTATTATTTACTACATCAGGAGAAGAATCTAATCAGGCTTTTTTTGGGAAAACTGAGAGATATAAGGAACATAGAAATGTAGCTGGTGAGTTGCTTGCGGCAATGCATGCAGTAGATAATGCTATATCATTTAGAGAAGAAAAAATAAAGGTCTATTATGATTTCGAAGGAATTGAAAAATGGTATAATGGTGAATGGAAAGCTAAAACTGAATTGGCAAAATTATATGTGAAAACTATGACTGATTATTCTGAAGTAATAGATATATATTTTGAAAAAGTTAAAAGCCATAGTAATAATAAATATAATGATATTGTTGATAAATTAGCTAAAGATGCACTTAAAGGTAATAAAGTTCATAAAAAATCAGGATCAAATTGGGTAACAATTAAAAATATTAGAAAAGAAGATTTAGATTCATTTTTTAATATTTTACCTAAGGAAATAAATAATATAATTAAGAATTCACTTATAGATAGAATACAATATGATGTTTCAGATAGCAAAAATCATATATCTATGACCTTTTTTAAAAATACAAACACACTTTTGATGCAAGGTAATTGTAATAAACCTATATATCAAATTGTTATTACATATATAAATGAACTATTTGATGATTTAGATATAAAAAATGTATTAAGCAAGGTCTATGAAAAACAAATTGATTCTTCAACCATTGATAAATTAGAGGATTGTATTCCAAATTTGCCATTAGAATATCCAAAATCAATAAAAAAACTTTTTAAGCAAGCATTGATTAATATTAAATATCATAATACTGCTGAAGATTATTCAATGTATGCTTTTCCTGCACTTAGAGGCTTAGAAGGACATATAAAATATTGTTTGTTTAAGAATGGTTATGAATTTAAAGAAGACTATTTCGAATGTTTTACTAAAAATGGTAGGAAGTATTATTTTTCTGATAAATCTAATTCCAAATATACAGAAATATATAAATGGGAAAATATTGAAAAATGTTATAATTATTATGCGAATCATAGGCATCCTTTGTTTCACTCAGGTACACCAATTGATGATGATTTTGATACAAAAATATTGTCTTGTTTTGAAGATGCAGAAAAAATAATTAAAGATATATTTGCAATTATTATTGAAACGTTATAAAATAAATGCACCTTAAAAGGAAGTGTTTTTATGAAATTTGAACTATATCAGACAATAGTTAATGAAAAAGAATATTGCCTTTTTTTAGATTGTTGTACATTTGCTTGTTATGTCAATCAATTAAAAAAGATGTTTTTTAAAAGTAATCTAATAATAGTTGATCAGCTATTTTATACAGGTAATAGTGATAATAGATTTATAGTTATAAAAACAAATAAAGGCTATCCTGATGTTAAAACTGCAAAAACTTTGAAATTGTCAAATACTGAGAAGGTTCATATTGATCACTTAATATTTAAAAATTATAAATTCCTTTGTGAAGAATATTTGTCATACAGTGACTATGAATATATTTCTAAAATATAATAGTTAAAAAGCTTCCCAACAATAACACTATTGCTAGGAAGCTTCTCTTACTTTATATTTAACATTCTTTTAATATATTCAAATCTTTCTGGATTATCCCTTAAAGCTTCAATAAATTTAACCTCATCATCACTTAGTGTTTTATTATCATCAATACCAAATAAATCATTAAGTGATATCTCTAAGAATTCACATATCTTAACCATCTGTGTTGCTGAAGGAGTAGATTGAGCAAAGACAGAATCTAGATATTGATTGAATAGTAGTACCTAAATAAATGTCTCTTTCCAAAATTAGGTAGTTTTGCAGTATCCATAAAAGATTCCCACCAATTATTTAGTTTTTGATCCTCTTATAATGTAATAAAAGCATTGTAGGAGGATTTTTATTATGGCTCGTGAACAACATGGATGGTATACATCAGAATATAAAATGGAGGTTATACAAAAATATTTAAGTGATAATTATAAGGTTGAACCATTCTGTAAGGAAATAGGTATTTCAAAATCAACATTTTACCAATGGTTAAAAATATATACTCAATCAACTTCTAATACTGATGTGTTAACATCTACATCTTTTCAAAATATAACACCAGTATTAAAACAAGATATTAATACGTCATCTTCGAATATTAAGCTCACATTACCTAATGGAATAGCATTATAGGAGTATGGATGTATTATAAGAAATTTGATGTGGGTGCTTGATGCAGGTTAGAAACTTTTGTGTATGACAATTAATTGCAGTATTTATAAAATGTATAAAGCATAAATACATTAATAAAATTCAATGCTAATATAGGCAAAAAAATATAATATTTTCTTATAATTAATATGATATTAATTAATAATATAAATTACTATTTTTTTATCTTGTATAAAGAAAATTATAATGGTAAACTTTGGGTGAAAAGATAAATAGCAGTATTTGCTATACGTAATTAGCTTTTACATTGTGAAATAGGAGTTAGGTGATATTGATTGTAAAAAAGAATTGGCAATAAAGGAAAAACTAGAAAAGGAAAATAAAAAGTATAAATCCATTATTGAAATTAATAATTTAAAAAATGAAATATTGGAGTCAAACGATGAGATTCCAATTAGTGAATTAGAGCAAAGTATAAAACGAAAAATAGATTTTGTAAATCTACAAATACAAAAAATAAAGGATGATATTCGGAATATCGAAAATGTCATTAATAAAAATGATTCGTTATTTAATTATCTTACGAATTTGCGACTTGTAGTTGAAACTAAAGATGGGGAAGAAATTCCTGTTAATGCTAATACTCTTAGAGGGGCCACTGAAAATAACGATTTATTGAAAACAAGAAAATTTTTTCTTTCCAATGAACTTAGAAAAAAAGAAAATGAGCTAATATTATTAAAAAAAGAATTAGAGGACTATTATTTAAACAATAATGAAATAACAAAATTATTTGGTGATGAATTTAAAGCAAATAATAATTTTCTAATAAAATCCATTTCTAATATAGACATAAACTTGATGGAAATAAATAGTATTGTTGAACAAAACTCTGCACAAATAGATAATTTAAAAAAGATAATAAAAGAAAAGATAACTGCAAATAATAAGTTAATAAACAAAATTTTTTTACGTATATTTTCTTATTGTGAAGAATTAGGAATCTCATCGAAAATATTAAAAGATGCTAACTTTCTTTATACTGATAAATTAAAATTGTATTCTGGAACAGATTTTCATAAATTAGTTATTGCGTTTAAGGTTGCTTTACATTTATCTGTTGAAGAGTATTTAGGAACTAGAATTCCTTTTGTGGTAGATTCTCCTAGTGGAAGAGAACTTAATGATGAAAATATTAAATTAACTATTGATTTTATAAAATCTAAGTTAGGACAATCACAGCTTTTTTTTGCAAGTATCAATAATTTTAAATGTGACAAAATATTTTATTTTAAACAATGTGCTATTGAAGATCATAGTATTAATTTTGAAGAGTAAAATTCATAGTTATAAAAGATTCCCAGTATAGTTACTAAAAAGAAAAAGTGAGAAAAAGTTGGAATTGGTCTAACTTTTTCTCACTTTATTACGTATCCATAAAAGATTTCCGGTATAGTTAATATAAAGAAAAAACTGAGACAAACTCACATTTAAAAGCGAGAATGTCTCAGTTTTGTTATTTTAGATTTAATTTTAATTCTTTAGGAAGCTTTTTACTCCACGGTAAAATATCATCAATATTAAGCTTGTTGATGTTATTTAAAACATATTCTAAATATCTTTCTATACATAATCCATTAGCCTTTGCTGTTTGAATTATTGAAAATAATAAGCCAGAAGCTTGCGCTCCATTTTCAGTTTTAGAAAATAAGAAATTCTTTCTAGCTATCACAAATGCGTACTTTTTAGTGATTATTTCAACTACCTCATATGTTGCTGGATATTTAATAATCTTCTTAATTTAATATTGATAATATATCAAAAGTTTTTAAGTAAAGAAAAAATAATCTTAAAATTCATATCAACGGCTGTATATGCTATTAAAAGTGTAGGTAAAAAACCTATACTTTTTCTTTACCCTTTTTAATCGCTTAAACAAAATAAATGTTTGAGCGTTGACAATTTTGCTGTATTATTATATAATAAAATAACCCTAAAAGGAGGATAGAACAATGATAAATTTATTAAAAATAAAAGTGAATGGATATAAAATGTTAGATGATAATTTTGAATTAAATTTAACTTCAAGAACAAGAGTATACCAAGAAGAAAAAGAAAAAGAAATGTATGAAATTGATAAAGGCTTATATACATTTAGAACTCTTGCTGTCGTTGGTGGTAATTCATGTGGTAAATCTACAGTATTATCTTTAATACAAAAAGTATTATTATTCTTACAAACAGGAAGATGGGAATATATTCCAAGAGAATTTAATAAAGATGTAATTAATATAGATACATTATTTTATTTAAATGGTTATTTATATAAATATAATTTTACATTAGGTAAAATAGATATAAATAATTTATCCAGTGCTAATAAATATTCTCCCTTAATTAATGAGAAATTGTTAAAATTAAAATATGATAAAATCAGAGGTATTAAGAATCTAGAATTAATATCTAATAATGGAATAGATATAAGTGAATTATTTAATTCATCCTTAAATGATACATCAGCTATTATTAAAATCACTAATAATAATGTATTAGTTGATGATTTTAATAATAACAATATCACTAATTTTAATGAAACAATTGTTAGAAACACATTTTTTACAAGCTTAAATAGCTGTGATAAAAAATTAGTTTCATCAATTATTAAATTATTAGATGATAGCATTGAATATATCGTTTATGATAATACTGATCATGTGTATTTTAAAAGAATAAATGAAAATGAAAAAATAATTCCACAGGCAGAACTTGTAGCGATATTATCAGCGGGAACTTTTAGAGGAGTAGAATTATTTATTAGATGTATAAATGCTTTAAAAAATGGAAAAGTATTTATTGTTGATGAAATAGAAAATTGCTTTCAAAAGAATCTTGTATTTAATTTATTGTTTTTATTTAATGATAGTAAGCTTAATTCTAAAGGGGCACAATTATTATTTAGTACTCATTATGTAGAAGTTTTAGATTATTTAAGCAGACGTGATAGTATTTTTATTACTCATAAGAATAATAGTAAAATAACAGTTAATAATTTATATTCAGATTATGAAGTAAGAACAGAATTATCTAAGAGTAAACAATTTGATAATAATGTATTTAATACAGCATTAAATTATAAGCAAGTACTTGAAGTAAGGAGAAATTTAGTCGATGAACTACATATTAATAATGACTGAAGGAAATAATGAGCTTAGAAGTATTATTTATATTAAATGAAAATTTATATGATGAATATTTGAAAGTCAAATCAATAAAGAAACCAAGTGAGTTCTATAAAGAGCATAATAAGAGTTATAAAAAACAATCTTCATTTGTAAAAGAATATTTTGAATCAATGACAAATGATGAGATTATCAAATTGATTGAATTGTATGTGATTAAGCATGGTAAAGCTCATAAGCCTAATTAATTAACATTAAAAGAAATAATAAAGTAATTTTTAATATTTAGCCTGAAAAGCGCCAGCAATTCGCAATTAGAGAAACACCTATTCACAGAAATAGATTCACCCGTTTTAAAACGGATATAACTTTACAATAGGGTGGAATTATTAATAAAGTCAAATACCAGTTAATAGTTTAATTAATCTATAAGATGTTAGTTTAAAGTTGAAACTATTATTTTATATTGTATCCATAAAAGATTCCAATCTAATAATTAATAATGAATCCTCTTATAATGTAATAAAAGCATTGTAGGAGGATTTTTATTATGGCTCGTGAACAACATGGATGGTATACATCAGAATATAAAATGGAGGTTGTACAAAAATATTTAAGTGATAATTATAAGGTTGAACCATTCTGTAAGGAAATAGGTATTTCAAAATCAACATTTTACCAATGGTTAAAAATATATACTCAACAATTTCACAATTTCTTTCAACAAAAAGAAATTCAAATGATCATGGAAGAAAATATAACCTTGATGAAGAAATCGTTCGTGCCTTCATATTATTAAGATCTTTAGTTTTATGCATGCAATTAGATTATTTATGTGTTGATTCTGATAATATTAAAAAGGCGGTTCATGAAACATTTGGACTAAGAAATTTTTATTTATTATGATTGCATATTTATATGGATTTATATAATATAATTCTTATATTTACTGTTGATAAAAATGTAATAAAACGCAATTAAAAGCCTAAAAATTTGCGTATGTTAAATAAAATGCACTTAAAATGATATATTTTTCATAACAAACGCAATTTTTGGTTGCGTTTTTTATTTTTAAAGATTATAATATATATACTATATAACATTGGAGGATATAAAAATGAAGATTCAGAGAGTTCTAATAGATGGATTCAAAAA
>Ga0247611_10001773_pt1 | contig 37583 bp, 31 predicted proteins | sample 177DNAGHGhighgp2_FD_192422 | JGI IMG/M metagenome (GOLD analysis project Ga0247611, IMG submission 192422) | Sheep rumen microbial communities from Palmerston North, Manawatu-Wanganui, New Zealand - 1770 DNA GHGhigh gp2 | ecosystem: Host-associated > Mammals > Digestive system > Stomach > Rumen... | reverse complement strand
AGTCGTATATCTCTCGCATAGAGAATGGCAGCGTGGAGCCTGGTGCAGGTATGTTCCTCAGAATCCTCAGCGCCCTTGGCCTTCGCTTTGAAGTGTCGCAGCCCTTGGCATTTGGATAATTGAAACCCCGTGATCTGGAGAAGAGTCAACCTCTCCAGTGAAAGTGGTCAACTGTACTCAGGCGAGGCAGTCAACCGAATCCGTACGGGTAGGCAAATGTTAAAGAACAAGGCCTAAAAGGAGTCAACACTATACAGGGAAAGACAAAATTTTTCCACACAAATGTGTGACAGTGTGACAGTGTGACAGAAATGAAAATGAAAAATCAATCAAACAAAATTATTATATATATATACATAAAATATGCGGTTTTGAAAAATTCGATTTAAAAACTGTCACAACTGTCACTGTCACACCGTCACGCTAAATATTGTAGTCCCCACATTAGAATAGCCTCTAATGGGGTAAAGGAATATCTCCTTTGCCCCACGGCAGATACTGGAGTGAGGCATGGGAGATATTGGAATGAAGTAAAGGAGATATCGGAGTAAAAATGGTCTATGTTTGTTAACTTGCTTTAACATAAAATGAACATTTTATTAACATATTTTTACACGATTTTTTCTCCAAACTATTGACATCGCATGTTAAATGTAGTACCTTTGCCGTTGCAATGAGGAAGCAACGGCAATCATATCTTGCAACGACGAAAGACACACAATCAATTTTTTCATTAACCTTTTAAACACACAGTAACTATGAGTCAGAAATTTATCAAGTCAAAGAACAACAACCTCCGTTCAACCGCGCCGTGCCGACGGCACCGTCAAGCAGAAGTATTCCATCGCCAAGCAGCTCCTGAAGGATGTGGTCTTCGAGGAGGCGCATGAGAATACAGTGCCTGCAGAGCCTGCCCAAGGCTCGGGCGAGTGACCTACTGGGGCAATCATGGGTTCACTTCAGAACCGACCCCGTGATCCGGAAAGTGGATCAGTCAGAACCGTCCCGGATTATTTAGGTGAAACTTATAAATAATGGCAGTTGATTTCAACCGCCATTATTATATATTCGTGCCTGACTACTATTTTACAATGACTTTTCGTGTAGTACCATCAGACATTTTTACGATATTGATGCCACGCTGACTGTTTGTGTGTATTCCGTTGAGCGTGTAACGGGCAACGGGCTTAATAACCGTTAAGTGCGATGCGCTAATGCCAGTTGCAGCATCTTCTACTATTTTCGTAAACTTACCCCAGAAAGCATCGGCCTGATAAGCAGCTTTACAGCCTGCCTGTACGTGCAAAGTGTATTGACTAAAGTCTTCACCAAACACCATTTCGCCAACAGTTGGAGGAGTTGTAGCAAGAACGGTGACGTCCTTCAACTGTGAATTACCCATGAATGAGTGTGCGCCGATACTCGCTACGTGGCTACCGATAGTAAGTTCTTGCAGTTCCGTACCGCAAAAACTATTTTCAGGAATGGCAGTGATACCATTACCTAAAACTAGTTTTTTTAAGGTCGGATTAATATTCAAGCCATATTCTGGAAGAGCGGTAATGCCATTACCGATAATCAGTGTCTCCAGATTCGGAGCAAACAAAGAACTGTATTCAATAGAGGTAACGTCGTCATTTATCGTCAGCGATGTGAGTGCCTCGCATCTGCTAAACACACCATCAGCAATGGCTGTAACACCAGCTGGGCTTGTGTAAGATGTCACAGTAGCATCAAGAACTCCTAACAATGTGGTCATGGCTTTATCATACAGGAAGCCGTCTTTTTTGGTTACGTTTTGATTATTGTCAGATATTACAATGTCGAAAAAGTGATTGGATTCATTGTCGTAATTCATACCGAGAACACCAACGATGACATCTGCAGAAACCTTAGCGCCAAGAGTGAGTGTCTCGAATTTAGGACATTTCATGACGATGCCAGAGCCTGTACTCCAAGACGTCACTCCACCAATTGTAGCCTTTTGGAGATTGGGGAGGAAGCGAAAAAGGGTTCCAACACCATGATTATCGGCTATAGTTTTCACATTATTGCCGATGATGACATTTGTCAAATGCTGTTGGTAACCGAAAACATTATATGCAATGGTCTCTACACCATCTGGGACTGTATATTCAGTTTCTGTTTTACCAGCAGGATATGCATAGATGGTCTTTCCGTCTTTGCTAAACAGCACACCGTCAATGCTGGAGAAGTTTGCATTACCTGCCTCTACGTTGATGGAAGTTAGAGATGTACATCTGTAAAACGTACCACCCACTTTGTATTCATCACCGATAAACGTGATATTTTTGCCGATGGTGATGGTAGCGAGGTTTTCGCACTCTTCGAATGCTTCCTTACCAATTGTCGTTACCGTTTCAGGTATCGAGATAGAGGTGATAGTGCTTTCCTCAAAGGCTTCATCGCCAATACCTGTCACAGTATAGGTCGTGCCACCGTAACTCACACTACTGGGTATTACGAAATCTCCGGAATAGACAGACTTAGAATCTGTTTTCAAAGCCCAAAATTCACAATTCGTAGTACCTGAGATAATCTTGTAGGCTTTGTTGTCTACTACAAAATCATGACTGTCTTTTGCATGAGCTGTTGCCATTACTGACAGCAATAACAAGGTAAATAATTTCTTCATACTCTTTTATTTTTAAGTTTTTACTATTGTTTCTTGTCTTGGCGGCTTGCACAAACTTATGGAAATAAGAATAGCGCAGATTCGCCATATATCTGTCAGGCTCTGCACAGCCTTATATCCACTATGGAGAAGTCTACGCTATAGGGCGCATACTCCGATGTGGATATAATTGCTCTTTTATTCTTCGAGGTGCAGATTCGACAGATAATTGAGCTAACAAAATGTCATGTCTCTTGCGAAACACAATGCAAAGATAGTAATTTGATTTGGATTTTTTTCCATTATATTGTAATTTTTACGAAAAATATCAGTTTTCTTTAGTTTTTGGTGTAAAGCGGAGTCTAGCATATCATCTCTATCAACTCACTTATAACAGAGAATTGACTGTACTTCCCATGCTCAGTGCATGAGGGGAAAAGAAACACAAACAATATGAGAAGATACCCCAAATGTTTCATGTCTGCAAAGGTACGATTAAGTGAGTGAAAAACCAAATTTATTTAAGTTTTTCCAAGCATGAGTACCTTCGACCATTTCCCCTACATAAAGTTTTTTGCCCTTGCAACCGTTGCCACCTTGCAACACTACTTGAGAATCAGCGTGTTACGTGTGGCAACGAGGTGACAAGGGTGACAACGAATGGCGTTTTTTCCCTAAATATTCACTCAACACTGAGGCACAGAGGCACAGAGTTTTATTATTTCTCCGTGTCTCTGTGTTTACCAAAATACAGTATGGGGGTTGCAAAGATATCCCAATTCAGAATTCCACCCTATGGAACAAGTTATTCCATGTCATGGAACAAAGTGTTCCACCCCATGGAACAAACAGGAAGGTGCCGCCTTCAAAGGGAGAAGGTGCGGGCTTCAAAGGTCGTTTAGTTTGGGCATAACGACCGCTTAGGTTAAATCGTTATTTCTCTATCAAAGCGACGGCATAGGCAGAGATGCCTTCCTGACGACCAGTGAAACCGAGTTTCTCGGTCGTCGTTGCCTTGATGGAGATGGCATCGACATCGCAGCCGATGACTTGTGCCATACATTGCTGCATGGCTGGGATATGGGGATTCATCTTAGGACGCTCAGCGCAGATGGTGGCATCGATATTCACCAGATGATAACCCTTCGTGGCTATCAGCTCAATGGTTTTCTTGAGGATAATCTTGCTGTCCATTCCATCAGTCTCTGCGGCAGTGTCGGGGAAGTGGTAGCCGATATCACGCATATTAGCAGCACCTAAGATGGCATCGCAGATGGCGTGTATCAGTACATCGGCATCACTATGTCCAAGCAGCCCTAACTCATGTTCCAACTTGATTCCGCCCATCCAAAGTTCGCGACCACGAACCAGCTGATGGACATCATATCCCATACCGACCCTGATCATCTCTTAAACAAGTCTTTGATGCCGTCCATGTCGAAGGCAAGGGTGAAACGGAGGGTCTGGTCTAATGGGTTGCTCTTTGCTGTAGCAATCACATAACCCACATCCAAAGAGAACACACTCATGCGGAAACCACCGCCGACGGTAAAGTATTTCAAGTTGCCTTTATTCTCACTTTGATGATGATAACCGGCACGGAGGGTGAACTGGTCGTGATAGGTGTATTCAGCACCTACACTCCATTGAATCTCTTGCAATTCCTCTTTGAATCCGCCTGGGGCATCACCAAAGCTCTTGAAGATACCGGCAATGGAGCCGACATCATTGTATTCCTCAATGACACGCTGTTCATAGTCTTCCTTCGACTCTCCCTCGTTTTGTTTGGGAACAGTGGGAACAAGGAGTTTATTGGCATCAGCGGCAATAGTGATGCGGTTGTATTCGTTAATGGGCACCATCAGCGAGGCACCGATACGCAGGTTGGCAGGCAGGAAGTTGGAACGGTCGTCACCAAAATATTTTATCTTACTACCTATATTAGAGATATTCATACCAATACCCAACTGACACTCACGCTGTCCGATGTTGATGTAGTTGTTATAATACATGGCGAGGTCAGCGGCAAAGGCTGATGCGGGGGAGGAGTCCTCCGAATAGTCATAACGCAGGTCGCTGTACAACCAACGGATAGCCGCAGCCAACGAGAATTTCTCACTGAGCATCAAGGCATAAGCTACATCAATGGACATCTCATAAGGTTTCACCGTCATGGCATTATCATCCATGGAGGTCATCACCTCACCTAACGAGAAGTAACGCAGCGACCCTGATATGGAACTATAGTCACCGATGCGGTAATAACCGGCAACATAGGCAAGACTGATATCGTTGACCAACTGGCGCAACCAAGGGGTATAGTTAAGTGCTATGCCTGCACGACTGATGCAGAATGGGTATTTTGCCGGATTCCAGTATTGTGAGTTTACATCCGGGTCGGTGGCTGCACCCACGTCACCCATACCAGCGGCACGGGCATCGGGGGCGATGGTCTGTGACACCACCGCATGTTCAATGGGATTGAACTGGCTCTTGGTATCCTGTGCATGTGCGAAGGTCGTGAGCAGCAGGATGACGAGGGTTGTATATATCTTATTTGTTTTCATCACCTTATTAAACGTAGGGATGGATTATTTATTGCTTATGATGATGATTTTCTTCGCCTTGGAGGTCTGGCTGGAGCCGTTGCTGCTGATACGTACACGATAGAGATATACGCCAGTATGCAGTCGACGACCTCCATCAACACAGAGGTCCCAGTTAATCAAGTAGCTGTTATCGTATGGTGTGCCAGTCTCATGATGTTGCCAGAGATGATGTCCTGCCATATCGAAGATATCAAGGATGATATCCATGTTACAACCTACCCGGTCATGAATGATACGGATACCAGTAGATGTGGTGGCAGGATTATGGGTACACTCTACGTCGAAGAAGGTGGGAGCCGCGTCTTTAGAGACTTTGAACTGGAGTTCTTTAAGTGTTGAGTTATTCATGAGGTCCCAGGCACGGAACTGAAGACGATGCTGACCCTCGCTGAGTTCTGGAATGCTGAAGCCTAAGGTTCCCGTGGTATGACTGCCGAAGTCATATTGGAAATAATCATTAAGGTTGTAGGTGCGTGTCAGTTCACCATCAATCACTAGTTGCAGGTCATGACCGATTCCATTACCCGTCGTATTGATTCCATTGGGATCATTGATCTCGGCAATGAAGTAGGGTGTAGGGTTCACTGTACCCCCATCCACAAAAGAGCTGCTGTTCAGATAGCAGAACACGTCAGGACCTTCCTGATCGTTCTCGCCACTACCTGAGCCACCGAAGACCACCATGTCTGTAGAGCCGTTCGCTTCCACGTCTTTCGTGTCGTTGACAGCATAGACGGTGATCTGTCCATTGCCGTTAGCATAGCTGATATCCTTGGGGACGGTAAAGGAGAAGTCAAAGCGTCCCTGGCGGATGCTGTCACTGCCTTGGAAGAGCGTCTTGTCCCGACCGGTATAGGTGAAAACTGTCTCTGCCTCCGACTTGTCATTATGGCGACAGGTAATCTCTTCCGCAGCATCACGAACGGTAGCTGTCAGTTCGCCATTGAATGTCTCATCAAGTTGTCCATCCTCTTGATTAACATGTCCTGTTACTTTAATCGTGGAACCAGCTCCTAGCTGCAAAGGCTCTGTCAGTGTGGACAGAGATTGGTCATTAATGGTCTCAATGACGGCGGAGCGAGTGGGTATCGCCAAAGTAAGTGCAGGGTCTCCTAAAAGGGTATATTGCAGTTTGTTGGCTGTCTGGTCGCTACCTGTTTGTATAAGCTGGTTCTTTGCCAGTCTTACAGCCTCTCCGATGGCTGTGCGTTTTTGTCGGCTGCTAAGCAGGTGTCTGGTGAATGCAAGATTCATCAAACGGTTATATGACTGGTATACTGTGCGTGTTGTACCGAAGAAAGCGATGGCACCACCCTTGTCGTTCAGTAAGGCAGTCTCACCGATATTCTCTTCCTGACCGTCAAAGGGCATGATATCACAAGAGGCGGTTACCCACAACGGCAGGTGTTTGGAGATGGTAGACTGAAAATCTTGCAACGTCAGGACATACTCATGTGAGATACTGCCTGGACCGCCATGACCAGAGTAGTTCATGATGAGGGCACCTTGACTCATCTGTTGCTTCAGCAGACGTGTCACATCCGGATAGCGATTACCAGTGGCTGTCGTTGTCCGGGGGTAGGCATCCCACATGACCCTTTTTACTTGCATGGCTGGTTGAAGTTGTTCTATGAGGGAAGCAATAGCATGTGCGTCCTTCATGTGTTGGTTCTCATTACCGTCATCTCCTAATGCACATACTACATTCTGCCATGAGCCGGCATAGTCGTTACGGGTATATTGCTCAATCTTGTCAATCATTACCATTGCCTGTTCTGCCGTCCGTACAGGGAAACGTCCCACGGCAACATCGGGCTTGTCAGTTTGTAGCATATTACCTCCTTCATTGTCATCAAGGAGACAGAAAAAGTCATCACTCACATAACAGTCGGTATGGCTGTAAGAGTTCTCGCTCTCATAGCAGAGTAGGTAGTTGTCTGGCTTCTCACTGGACCATGCTGGAGAAAGCATCCGGTTATCCCAAGCTCCATCACCCAATAACACAAGATAGTGAGGCATGTCGTTCTCGGTAGTCGCACGGTCGTAGAGCATCTTCAAGTACCTGCGGTAGGCATTGGCATCAGGAGTTCCACTACTGAACTCATTATATAATTCGTCAGCAGGGATAATCCGGACGCGCAGATTATCATTCGTCTCATGGATGGTCTTCAGCCGTTCTGCCTGCTGGGCAAGTTCACCACTGGCAGGAATGACAATCAGCATGTCGATGAAGTCATCAGCATGGTGGTCTTGGTTGGCAATCATACCCACTATTTCTGGAATGGAGAAACTGCCTGATGACAGGTTCGGAGCGTCCTTAGGACTTTCACAGTATAAAGAGATGTAGTCTAGTCGTACTGTAGCACCACTGTTGGATGGTTGGAGTCTAATTATGTTATTCTTTTGTAAGTTGTCGACGTTAAAGGTCTTTTGGGTGACGCGCATGGCATCGTAAGTACCACAGGATGGTATTGTGATACTCCCGACAGACTGGTCGTTGAGGCTGACCGCAACAGTCGTTGCCTGATTGGCAGAGACTACCACGGTGACGGTTCCTTTCGTTGTATTGCCAGAGGAAGAAAGTGTATAGTCATTGTTAGTACTAGTTGACAGAACGGTCGCATCATAGAGGTTGCGACCTCCTTGGTACCAAGCGAAATCATCTACTTCATAGAGGGTGTTGTAGTCATCTTCTAAGGGGTAGTAGGTGGCAAGGAAATCCTCTTGACTGATGGTGAGAGGCTCGTCATCGTTCTCAGTCAGGAAATAGTAGCCGTAATTGGAATATGGATTGCGGATACGTTGATGGTTATCATTCCAGGTGACAGGTCCTACAGCATAGAAAAGCCGTCGACCGCCCACATTACAGGTAGGAAGTTCTTGGAGGTCGTCGGTCTCCATCAGATAGTCGGCAGTCAGCTTTTCGGGTTGCATGCCACCTCCGTAGCCATAGATTTTTACCTTACTGGTATTGGTGAATCCAGCTTTTTGAATAAAGTCCGTGCTAAGTTGGTAAATGCCTGTCTGTGGTATTCGGATCTTAACCCAAGTCCCTTCTTGGAGCACCGAATGGTCCGCATAGCGGTTGCCGTCTGCAGCCCGCCTGTAACCGCCTTTCTTGTTGATAGCTTTGGGCTTTACCTTCAGCATGAAACTCACTAGTTTCTGGTATTTCTTGTTGCGATAAACCAAAGGGATCAGGGACACCTCCAGTGATGCCTTCTTGCGGGAGATACTGATTTGTTGGCTAATTTTCGGTAGGCGGGGCAGTCCTTCTTTGGTAATTTGATGGTATTGTCTGATATCAGCATCGCTCATAGGGATAAATTCAGGGTATTCGATGCTGACGGTATAGGTGGAGTCTCCATAATTGTCAAAAAGAGGAATGGCATAAGATACCACAGGTAATACTGAGTCTATTTTGACTTGTGGTGCAGTCAAGTTATAAAACCGCTGTGCTCCTATCGTCAGACAGCAGCATAACAGACAAATGCTCAATATCGCTTTCCTCATTTACTTACAATTAAACTCCAAAACTTTTCGTTCTTCTAACCAACCTTCCAGATGGTCGTTGATATGAACAGGTCCTACACCTACTGGTGTCCCTGTATAGAGCAAGTCTCCTGTCTTCAGCGTAAAGAACTGTGAGATATATGCTATCAGCTCGTCAACCTTATAGAGCATATCGCTTGAACAGCCTTCCTGTACGGTTTTACCATTGATGTCTAGGTGGAAATGGATCGCTTGAATGTCGCGAAACTTCTCTATCTCCACCCACTCACCGATAACAGCAGAGCCATCAAAACCCTTGCAGATTTCCCATGGGTGCCCCTGTTTGCGAGCCTCCCGCTGAAGGTCACGTGCAGTAAAGTCTATGCCGACGGTAACTGCATCATAATAACGGTGTGCGAAGCGTTCGGGAATACTCTTACCCAACCGGCATATTCGTACTACCAACTCTGTCTCATAGTCCACTTGCTGACTCCAGTCAGGAATGAAGAAGGGCTTGTGGTCTTTCAACAGCGCAGAGTCTGCCTTTGTGAAAATGACAGGTTTCTCTGGTTTATATAACGCTCCATCCAGCTCTTTATTGTGCTGGATATAGTTCATGCCTACAGCAAAAATCTTCATATCATGTTAATTTATGGCACAAAGATAAGGATTTTTTTTCTAAAATGATTATCTTTGCCGCAAGTATGACAAAAAAGTTATTCATATTCTACCTGATGCTCATAGGGACTATGGGCGTTCAAGCGCAGACTGATACCCGCTGTATGGACTTTATGGGAATACCTTTGGAAGGTCCTGTTGATTCTTTTGTCGTTGCTCTAAAGACAAAAGGATTTGTGGAATGGGGCAGTTCTGATGACCATGGAGATTTGTATTTTCGTGGGAACTATTATGGTATCCGTGCCAAAGTGATGGTCAATGTGCAATTAACGAACCGCTTCGTACAGTCGGTTTATGTGACGATTGGTCCCTATCGTACAAAAGATATGTTAGCACGTAACCATACTTATTTCCTTAATAAGTTGGAAAAAGAGTATGGAGAATATACCAGCAGGGGTGGTGCGGAGTATTTCTTTGGAGATTATGGCGATATTAAAGTGTCCGAGGATTTGAATGATAACGGATCGAGCAATCTGAACTTTTTCTATATGCCGAGTGTCCCATATTATAAAGATGCATTGATTTTTGGTTTAAGGGGGCATGTACAGGAAGTGATTACCGAGAATGCCGTGGCAGAGAATCCTATGGAGCGTTTCTCTAAAAATGGGAAGATGGAGAATCCGGATATTACGGAACGCAAGTACAATATGTATGGTTACCTAACGCAGGGGAAGATGTTGGAACGTTCTGGTATGAGTGTCATTGACTATGAGTATGATAAGCGTAACAGACTTATTAAGCGTACGCTGACCAATAAGGCTGCCAATATCACTTATATAAACGAGTACATCTATGATGATAAGGATGAGATATTGAACCAGAGCCAGAAAGTGTACGACGAGAGTAATGAGTGTTTGATGTCTGTGAATATGCGGAACAACTACGAGGCTCATGACGACATCGGCAACTGGACACGAAATGCATTGAATATTGTTTATTGGGAGAAGGGAGGACAAAGTCAGACGACGAATGTCATTCAGACTCGTAAGATCAGATATTGGGAAGAATAAATAAAAAAGTGCTGGCTCTAACAAAAGGACCAGCACTTTTTTGTATATTAGAATAGATATTACTCAGCAACAAGTGTGAAACGCTTGAAATCAACAATTTTCAGTTCTTTGTCCTGCTGAGCAAGCCACTGTGATACAGTAGCCTTGTCGCCATCACCGAACTGGAACTCCTGGTCAACGAGACAGTTCTCCTTCAGGAACTTCTGAACACGACCCTTGGCGATACCCTCAATCATAGGCATCTTCAACTGAGCCTCACCCTCTGCCTTAGCAGTCTCGATGAGCTTACGAGCCTCGTCAGCCTGCTCCTGTGTGAGCCATCCCTTAGCCATGTTGCTCTCGATATGGTCTTCGGAGTCTACGAGGTTAGGATTGATACCAGCCTTCTTCAGCTTGTTGTCAACATATTTCTGTACCTGCTCCAGCTTAGACTTCTCAACAGCGGTCTTGTACTCCTCGTCGAGAATCTTCTGGTCAACATTCTCAGCAGTAAGGGCAACAGGCTTCATGGCAGCAACCTGCATGGCAAGCTTATGACCAATCTCTGCGGCATTCTTGTTCAGCTGAATCATGGTGCACAGGGTGTGCTTGCCCATGTGGTCGTATACCTCAATGTTCTCACCTTCGAGGACGTTATAGCCATCGAGCTCCATCTTCTCGCCAGTGATACCAGAACGCTGGGTAACAGCATCCTGAACTTTCTGACCGTCAGCAAGGGTCAGCTCTTTCACAGCCTCAATATCCTTTGCTTTGGCGGCGATGGCTGCATCGAGGATGTTCTGAGTCAGTGCGATGAAGTCTGCACCATTGGCAACGAAGTCGGTCTCACATTTCAGGGCGATGGTGGCAGCAAAGCCGTCAACAGCCTTTACGAGGACACAACCATTAGATGTCTCACGGTCGCTACGCTTAGCAGCGATGGCAAGTCCACGCTCACGGAGCAGTTCCTTTGCCTTGTCGAAATCGCCCTCAGCCTCGGTCAGTGCCTTCTTTACGTCGGCAAGACCAGCGCCTGTCATAGCGCGAAGCTTTTTGATATCGTCTATTGATATAGCCATTGTTTTATTTCTTTAATTTATTGTTTTTGTTGTCTCGATATTTCGATATCTCGATGATTATTCTGCAGCAGGTGCTTCCTCTTCAGCAGTCTTTGCCTCTTCTGCCTTAGGAGCTTCTTCCTCCACAGCCTTGCGGGGCTTACGGGCGGCACGCTTAGGCTTAGCCTCTTCAGCATCAGCCTCTGCTTGAGCGTCAGCAGCCTTCTCGTCAGCCTTCTCCACTTTGCGTTCCTCAAGACCTTCGTTGATGGCATTGCAGCATGCGGTAAGGATAACCTCTACGCTGTCTTTTGCATCATCATTGGCAGGAATGACGAAATCAATGTTGTTAGGATCAGAGTTGGTGTCCACAATACCGAAAACAGGGATACCCAGGCGGTTAGCTTCACGAACGGCAATCTGCTCTTTCAGTACGTCAACGACGAAAAGGGCAGAAGGGAGACGTGTCAGGTCTGCGATAGAACCAAGGTTCTTCTCCAGTTTTGCACGCTGACGGGTAATCTGCAGCAACTCGCGTTTTGAGAGATTTGCATATGTTCCGTCTTGCATCAGCTTGTCGATGTTCGCCATTTTCTTTACGGCCTTACGAATAGTCGGGAAATTAGTCAACATACCACCCGGCCAGCGTTCAATAACATAAGGCATGTTTACGCTGGTGGCTTTCTCTGCGATAATTTCCTTAGTCTGTTTTTTAGTAGCGACGAACAGGATTTTCTTACCACTCTTGGCAATCTGTTTCAGAGCGTCTGCAGCCTCGTCAATCTTGACTACAGTCTTGTGGAGATCGATGATGTGGATGCCATTGCGCTCTGTGTATATATACTGTGCCATGGCGGGGTTCCACTTACGCTTCAGGTGACCGAAATGGCAGCCAGCCTCAAGCAACATATCAAAATTTGTTCTTGACATTTTCTTAATGTTTTAAATTGTTGTTTACTTTCTTTTTTAATCTTTTTAGACCAACCAATGGGTAGTCTAGTTGAACTAGTTTTACTAGAATTCCTAGCCAGAGTCCCAAAGGTTTAGATACTAAACTTAGTCCAGTTTAACGCTTACTGAACTGGAAGCGACGACGAGCCTTTGGCTGACCTGGCTTCTTACGCTCAACCTCACGAGAGTCACGAGTAAGAAAACCTTGGGTCTTCAGAGCTTTCTTGTCTTCTTCATTTACCTTTACCAATGCACGAGCAATGGCAAGACGAAGAGCCTGGCTCTGACCAGTGAAACCACCACCGTCCAAGTTTGCCTTGATGTCATATTTTTCAGCCACCTCGAGCAGGTTCAGCGGCTGCTTAACCACGTACTGCAGGATAGCTGAAGGGAAATACTCGGTTAAATCCTTCTTATTAATCGTGATCTTGCCTGTGCCTTCGCTCAGGTAAACGCGAGCTACTGAGCTCTTGCGACGACCGATTGCATTAATTACTTCCATTTTCTATCTTTTTATTTATACTGGTTAATATCAATTGCTTTTGGCTTCTGAGCCTCATGCTTGTGCTCAGTTCCCTCGTAAATATAGAGGTTGTTCAGCAGGCTGCGTCCCAGGGGACCCTTTGGCAGCATGCCCTTCACGGCGTGTTTCAGGAAACGCTCTACACCGTAAGTAGTCTTACGGAGTTCTGCAGGAGTGCTGAAACGCTGACCACCAGGATAACCAGTATAACGGGTATATACCTTGTCAGTCTCTTTCTTACCAGTGAATTTCACTTTGGCTGCATTAATAATGATTACATTGTCTCCACAATCCTGGTTAGGAGTGAAGTTTGGCTTGTACTTTCCGCGAATCAGTTTCGCAACCTTAGAGGCAAGGCGGCCGACTACCTGGTCGGTAGCATCAATAACCACCCATTCTTTCTGCTCGCGAGCAGCTTCCTTTGATACGGAAATGGTCTTGTAACTTAAAGTGTCCATTTTTACTTTTAAATTTTACTACTAAAAAACATTTGTTCTTATTCTCTTATGCACAAACAATAACCACGGCAGAGAGTCTAACGCTCCGCAGCAGTCTAACGTCTGTGCCTTTCGGCTGAATCGTGATTCACAAACCGCAGCGCCCGGCCAAAGACACCACTATTTACACACGGTTCACGGGGATTCTAAGTCTCTCCCCAATAATCGGACTGCAAAGGTACAGCTTTTCTCTTGAATCTGGAAAATAAGAAACTGGATAAGTTAAAGATTTAATATTATTTAACTCATCCAGTCTCTCGCGTACCTTATTATATTATATATAGGCACTAGTCACTATAGGAACTATAGATAGCCTAACCAGCGAAGAATGTCGTTTAGGTTAGCAACCACCATTAATAGAATGAGAATACCAAAGCCCACATACTCGGCTCGTATCATAAATTCCTCAGATGGCTTTCTGCGTGTAATCATCTCGTAAAGCAAGAAGAGCACATGTCCCCCATCAAGTGCTGGGATAGGCAGGATATTCATAAACGCAAGAATGATGCTGAGAAAGGCGGTCATCTTCCAGAACATGTACCAGTCCCACATAGGTGGGAAAAGGCTGCCTATTGCTCCAAATCCGCCAAGAGACTTAGCGCCATCGGCAGTAAAGACGTATTTCAGGTCATTGACATAGGATGCCAGTACGTTCCAGCCGTATTTGATGCCAGCAGGGATGCTTTCGAAGAATCCATATTCCTTAGTGATGGGTTTGTAGAGTCCTTGGATGCTATTTACTACAAAGCCGAGTTTCAGATCTGGGGTTAGTTGGACCGTTGCCGTGTCTGTCTTGCTCTCGTTACCGAAAACGATAGTGACAGTGCGTGCCTTCAGACTGTCGGCTGTTGATGTCGCTGTGTCCAATAAATCCTGTCGTCGTCCCAACAGGTCAACAAACTCGTTATAAGAGTCTACAGGTTTGCCATCCATAGCGAGAATTTTGTCACCAGCCTTGATACCGATTCCCTCAGCAGGAGTTCCTGGTACAACGCTGTCAACCTTTGCTGGAATTAATGGGCGGACAAACGAGGGGTCAGCCTTCAGCATGCCTAAAAGGTTGAGATTGCCAGGGAGGCTGATACTCATTTGTTTTCCATTACGGATGATATCCACTCGCTTTGCTTCTGAGATGTCGCGATAGAGATCTGCAGAGAAGTCTTTAAACGCACCGTTCTCTGTGCCGACAAGGATATCGCCATCCTTGAAACCATACGATTTTGCCTCTTGGTTGAACTTCATACCCAGTGTCATGTCTTTTACCGGGATATAGGTATCGCCCCAGTAGAACAGAATCATTGAGTAGATGAACAGGGCAAGCAGGAAATTCACCAGCACACCGCCTATCATTATCAGCAGTCGCTGCCATGCCGGTTTGGTGCGGAACTCCCAGGGCTGTGCCGGCTGTTTCATTTGTTCTGTGTCGAAACTCTCGTCAATCATACCGGCAATCTTGCAGTAGCCACCCAATGGGAGCCAGCCGACACCGTATTCCGTGTCACTATTCTTGGGTTTGAACTTAAACAGGCTAAATTTCCAGTCAAAGAAGATATAAAATTTCTCCACTCTTACTCCAAAGAGTTTAGCAAAGAAGAAATGTCCTCCCTCATGCAGTAATACCAATAGGGAGATGGCGAGAATAAATTGTAATACTCTGATTAAAAATACTTCCATTATTAATTTTTTTATTCCGATAAGTCGTTATTTCGAATTGTTCATTAACTCCATAGCAATCCTCCGTGCCTCCGCATCCGTAGCGACATAGGTGTCGTAGGTGGGGTTGGCATCATAGGTGCATTGAACCATCGTCTCTGCGATGATGTCGCTCATCTGTAAGAAACTACATTTATCTTCCAGGAATCCTCGGTTCACAATTTCGTTAGCGGCATTCACGATACATGGCATGTTGCCACCTCGCTGAATGGCCTCAAAGGCAAGGGCCAGGCAGCGGAACTTCTGCAGGTCAGGCTCGAAAAACTCCAGTTTTTGAGTAGCAAAGAGGTTAAGACGCTCTCCGGATAGGGTGAGACGTTTAGGATAGGAGAACGCATACTGAATAGGCAATCGCATGTCAGGGACACCTAATTGCGCCTTGACAGCACCATCTTGGAACTGAACGGCACTGTGTACGATGCTCTGTGGGTGTACCAAAACTTGTATTTGTGATGCTTTCACGCCAAAGAGCCATTTCGCCTCTATTACTTCGAAACCTTTGTTCATCATCGATGCGGAGTCAATGGTAATCTTTGCCCCCATGTCCCATGTGGGATGGCGCAGGGCGTCATCCTTGGTGACTTTCGCAATCTGTTCCATCGACATGTTACGGAAAGGACCTCCACTTGCCGTGAGTAGTATTTTCTCAATGGGGTTATGATCTTCTCCTACTAGGCTCTGGAAGATTGCAGAGTGCTCACTGTCGACGGGCAGGATGGGCGTGTGGTATTGCGTGGCAAGGTCTTGAATCAGTTCACCAGCTACCACTAGTGTCTCCTTGTTGGCAAGGGCAATTGCCTTACGTACCTTGATGGCGTGAATCGTAGGTGAGAGACCTGCGAACCCCACCATTGCCGTCAGTACCATGTCTATCGGACCAGCCTCCACAATCTCGTCAAGTGCTTTCTGCCCTGCATAAACTTTCACGTCAGGTAAGTCAGCCATCAGTTGTTTAAGCTCCTCATAGCGAGCCTCATTGGCAATAACGATGGCAGCAGGTTTGAACTGATGAGCCTGTTGGGCAAGCAGCTCCACCTTGTTGTTAGCTGTCAGGCAGTATACCTCATAGAGGTCTTCGTGCTCCTTGATGACTTGTAGTGCTTGAGTACCGATTGACCCCGTAGAGCCAAGAATGGCTATTTGTCTTTTTTTCATATTTCTAATAACCCCTCAGGGATTTCCATTTTAATCGTTCTTTCCTTGATATTGATATCCGTTATGAGGTCGTCTGAGGCAGGAATAAGCCGTCCGTCCTCGAGTTCGAAGAGCAGATTGGCGGTACTGTCGTCTATGGTGGCAATGGTGCCAACTCTGATACCATCTTTTGCCTCGACTAAATCAAAGCCTATGAGGGAGGCTAGCGAGGGCATTCCCTCTTCGTCCTCTGCCAAGGCACGGGGGAAGTAGACATTGCTACCCGTCAGTTCAGAAGCACGCTCCTGTGTGTCCACATCACAGAACTTGACGAGGGCAAGCGCATCAGAGCGGAAACGGTATTCTTCCATGAAGAAGGGTACGAGAATGCCATCTATGTCTAATATAAGGTAGTCGGCATCGGTACGGTCAAAGACATCATCATCAAATTGAAAAGACACCTCTCCCTTGACACCATGTGCCTTTCCGAGTCTTCCTATCTTATATACCTCCTCTTGCCTAATCATATTCTCTCTATTTTTGCACCTAAGGCATTCAGACGGTCCTCAATATGTTCATAGCCACGATCTATCTGCTCGATATTACTGATAGTACTTGTACCATTGGCACTCATGGCTGCTATTAACAAGGCAATACCTGCACGGATGTCAGGACTTGACATTCTGCTGGCACGTAAAGTCAGTTTGCGGTCATGTCCTACGACGACGGCACGGTGAGGGTCGCAGAGAATAATCTGTGCACCCATGTCGATAAGGCGGTCTACGAAGAACAGACGGCTCTCGAACATTTTCTGATGGAACAGCACAGAGCCGCGAGCCTGTGTCGCCACCACGATAAGTACGCTGAGCAGGTCGGGTGTCAGTCCTGGCCACGGTGCGTCGGCTATCGTCATGATAGTACCGTCGATGAACGAGTCAACGATGTAATGTTTTTGGCGTGGGATATAGAGATCATCCCCATCTGTCTCCACTTTCACACCCATTCGGCGGAATGCATCAGGAATGATGCCGAGGTTCTTCAGTGAGACATCCTTGATGCGTATGCCGTCACCAACCATCGCTGCCATGCCGATAAACGAGCCGACCTCAATCATGTCAGGTAACAGGCGATGTTCTGTCCCATGCAGTTCCTTCACACCGATTATTGTCAGCAGGTTACTGCCTATCCCACTGATATTAGCACCCATGCGGTTCAGCATGTGGCATAGCTGCTGGATATAAGGTTCGCATGCTGCATTGTAAATAATGGTCGTACCTTCTGCGAAGACAGCCGCCATGATGATATTCGCAGTACCGGTAACAGAAGCCTCATCAAGCAACATGTAAGTTCCTTTCAATTTCTTTGCGGCAATTTCGTATACATTACGGTCTGGGATGTGATGGAACTTGGCACCTAACTTCTCAAAGCCAAGAAAATGAGTGTCCAATCGGCGACGCCCTATCTTGTCGCCACCCGGCTTGGCGATGACAGCTTTGCCCATACGTGCCAAAAGCGGTCCAATCATCAGGACGGAACCACGCAGTTGCGAACATTTATCTACAAACTTGTCGCTCTGCAGATAGTTCAGGTCGAGTTCGTCCGCCTGGAAGGTAAAGCTATTTGCCGCAGGTTGCCCGCCTTCCGTCTTTTTTACCTTTACTCCAATATCTTTGAGCAATTGGATAAGGTTATTGACATCACGGATATCAGGAATGTTATGGATGGTCACCTCCTCGTGAGTCAGCAAAGTGGCACAGACAACCTGTAATGCTTCGTTCTTCGCACCTTGTGGTGTGATGGTGCCGCTGAGCAGATGCCCGCCTTCTATCTTGAATGATGCCATTTATTTTTTCTTTTTGCCGTTATTTCTGCCATTTCCCATTGTCACCATGTTCTCGAAATGGAAACTGGTGAGGTCGAGCTGTATTTTCCCATCAGTAAACCGAGCAAGGTCATCTGCCACCTTCTCGTCATCCATAGATCCGTGTCCCCATGCTGCAAGGTTACGCTTCATCTGGTTCGCCGTCAGACGCACCAGCTCATCTCGCTCATTACCTTCTGGCATAGTCTTCAGTTTCTCGAACAACTCTTCTAGAAGTCTTCCGTAATGCCGCAAACGGGCACCACCGGTAGGGTGTGGCATAGGCTCAGGCTTCGAGAGAATGTTCTCTGCCTCGCTCACATCAAAGGGCCAGTCGATGTCCAGCTGTTTGTGACTCATCAGGTAGAGGTGGTCCCAAAGTGTCTGCTCAGAATTTTCCCCCTCCAGTACCTGTGGGTTCTTGCTTTCCATCAGCCGGACGATAGTCTCTGCGCAGCGCTGACGTTCTTCCTTATCAGGAATATTGATGGCATGGTCGACCATATTCTGGATCTCACGCCCATATTCCGGCATCAGTAATTTCTCTCTCTGAGTGTTGTAGTCTAATCCTTCTATATTCATAATAATTTCTTAGGTTTCAATGCTACGAAATCTTTCAGGTAGAATGGCACGAAGTAAGCGACATCCTCTGTCTGTCCGTTCAGTAACCGCTTCTCGGCGAGGGGCTGCATCCATTTGGCGATAGGCTCTATGCCGTCGATATAGTGGGCATTGGGATGGTTGATCGTCTCCATACATTTCTTCGCACCATTGCCGAAGAAATATACAGGACGCTCGTCGAGCCATTCCTTATAGGTGTCTGCCGTCACCACATCAGCACCTACAGGACGCACCTCCTTCAAAGCACGGTCGTATAGTGCGGCATACACCTCCATCCGTCGTGCGTCCAGCATCGGGCAAAGCAGGGCGTTCTCCTCTATTTTCTCGTGTCCAAGTAAGATGGGGACGCAGAGCAGTTCGAGGGTCGGCACCCCTATCAGTTTCAGATTGCGACCATAGCAGACACCCTTTGCCATCGACACTCCGATGCGCAGTCCGGTATAGGACCCTGGACCGCAACTCACGGCAACGGCATCGAAAGGTATCGCATGATTGTCGGTAAATGATAATGCCTCGTCGACCATTGACCCCAGTCGCTCCGCATGGTTCGGACCGCTATGGTCCTCGTCATGGTAGATGCAGTGGCTGTCTTCCGATACGGCGACGGAACATACTGACGTACTAGTCTCTATATGTAAAATGCAAGCCATTTTTTTCTTCCCTTCTATTTTATAAGGTGCAAAGGTAGTGCAAATCGAACGAAATACCAAATTTATTTGAGTATTTCTGAGATGCAGCCTACCTTCGAACGAAGTTCAAAGGTACGAAAATTTCGATGAAACGAGAACAAAAGGAGTAATTTTCTTTTGTCGAGTGAGTGAAATTTATATAATAAGTCCCTGTCAGGAATGGGGTCGATTGATGATACAAGTATCTCGGGTCATTGTAATTCAATTTGATTTACTCAGTAATTCAATTTGATTTACTCGGCAATTCAATTTGATTTACTTTGCAATTCAATTTGATTTACAATTGCTCTCTTGCCTGTTGTCATCATCGCAGGTGTGTGCTCTTAAGTGCTTATATATGGCACAACAACCGTAAATGATAGTGCTAAACGAGTGAATTTCCACTTTTTATTTGCTTTTCTGCTCACTTATTCGTAATTTTGTCCCCTGAAAACAAAGCATCTTAATATTATGATACAATCGATGACAGGCTACGGCAAAGCTGTCGTTGCCTACAAAGGAAAGAAAATCAATGTAGAAATCAAGTCTCTCAACTCCAAGCAGTTGGACCTGACTACGCGTATTGCTCCTCTCTATCGTGAGAAGGAGATGGAGATTCGCCAAACGGTTGCCGAGAAGGTAATCCGTGGCAAAGTAGAAATGAGCGTATGGATAGAGAAGGATGCCGCTACCGAGTCGGCACCTGTCAATACGGCGCTGATGGAGAGCTACTATCAGCAGTTGAAAGCGTTTGCTGACGAACATGGTATCACAGGGGGCACGGACTGGATGGCTTCATTGGTACGCATGCCGGATGTTTTTCTGAAAACAGAGGTGGAAGTACTTGATGACGAAGAGTGGATGGTGGCGCGTAGTGGTGTGCAGGAGGCTTTGCAGCATCTTGTAGATTTCCGTACACAGGAAGGTGCAGCCTTGGAAAAGAAATTCTGTGAAAAGATTGACAATATTGAACAGTTGCTCGCAAGTATCGAACCATTTGAGAAGAGTCGTGTGGAGAAGATACGCAATCGTATCGTTGACGGTCTGAAGCAGATTCCTGAGGCAGAATACGACAAGAACCGCTTGGAACAGGAACTTATCTATTATATCGAGAAGTTGGATATCAGTGAGGAAAAACAACGTCTCACCAATCATCTCAACTATTTCCGTGAGACAATGGCAGGAGTTCCGGGACAGGGAAAGAAACTCGGTTTCATCGCTCAGGAGATGGGTCGTGAGATTAACACTACTGGCTCGAAGTCGAATCAGGCAGAGATGCAGAATATCGTAGTGAAGATGAAGGACGAGCTGGAGCAGATTAAAGAACAAGTGCTGAATGCTTTATAAGTTCATAGTTCATAGTTATGAAAGGAAAGATGTTGATAGTCAGTGCTCCCTCTGGCAGTGGTAAGTCGACCATTGTCAACTGGTTGATGAAGGAGCATCCCGAGTTGAGGCTTTATTTCTCTATCTCCTGTACCAGTCGTGCCCCTCGTGGAGAGGAGAAGGATGGGGTAGAGTATTTCTTCCTGACTCCTGAGGCTTTCAAGGAGAAAATTGCCAACAACGAGTTTCTGGAGTATGAGGAGGTCTACGAGAACCGCTTCTATGGTACGTTGAAGGCACAGGTGGAGCGTCAGCGTGAGGCAGGACAGAATGTCGTGTTTGATGTTGACGTGAAAGGTGGTGTGAATATCAAGAAACACTATGGTGACGATGCCCTGAGTCTCTTTATCCAACCCCCTTCTGTAGAGGAACTGCGTCGCCGGTTAGAGCATCGTGGTACCGATACCCCGGAGGCTATCGAGCAACGGCTTGCCAAAGCCGGATACGAGATGACCTTCGCCCCTCAGTTCGACCATGTCATTGTGAATGATGACTTGGAAAAGGCAAAGCAAGAGACATTACGTGTAGTCAGTGATTTCCTGAAATGAAGCGTACAGGCATCTTCGGCGGCTCGTTCAACCCTATCCACTGCGGGCATATCGCACTGGCTAAGGAGATTCTCCGACAGACAACGTTGGACGAGATTTGGCTGATGGTGTCACCACAAAACCCCTTGAAACGGGAGGCTTCCGACTTGCTGGACGATGAATTGCGTTTCCAGTTAGCGCAGAAAGCATTGGCTGACGTGGAGGGTGTCATAGCCTGCGACTATGAGTTTCACCTTCCCATACCATCTTATACTTGGACAACCCTGCAGCATCTCCGTAAAGATTATCCTGACCATGAGTTTACGCTGTTAATCGGAGGTGATAACTGGGAGCGTTTCACCCGGTGGTATCATTGGAAAGACATCCTGAGGGAGTTCGACGTGGTGGTATATCCTCGTGACGGGCAGGCGGGAACGATACAAGCAGAACTTTTACCTATATCGAGTACGGAGATCAGGGAGCGTGTCAGACGGGGAGAACCGGTAGAGGGCTTAGTTCCTGCTATCATCATAGACGACGTGAAAAGACTATATGCTAAATAGATGAAGAGATTGTTGCGGATATTGGGAATCTTCTGGCGACCAGTGTCGGTGAATGCGGCATTCTTCGTCTTCATGTTCGTCTTAGGGTACTTCTGTACACAGACAGAGATACGACTGCATCTGAAAGGAGCAAAGCCCTACGAGTTGTCTGCCACAGAGTTGTTCTTCGACCTCTATCTGCTCTGCGCTGTCCTCGCACTGTTACCCCAGAAGATACGGAAGTGGATACGCCTGTTGCTTGCCATCCTCTTATACATTGTCGCACTGATAGATATGTTCTGCTATGTGCGTTTCGAGTCGACATTGACCCCCACCATGCTCATGCTGTTCTTCGAGACTACGGGGCAGGAAACGAAGGAGTTCCTGGACTCGTATGTGGGGTGGGACCTGCTGACTTCCAAGACAGGATGGATCATCCTTATTGCTTTCTTGCATATCTTGTGGAGTATCTTTAGCCTGTGGTGGAAGAGACACAACCAAAAGATGGGACTGCGACTTTCCCCATCTGTGGTATTATACTCGCAATCCATCATGGGAGTTGTCGCTTTAGGATTGTTTGTTTATTGCGCGACAGAGTGTTTCGCCAATAAGCAGGCGATGGGTCGGTTGATGTCGAAATCGAACTTAGGGGAAGTAGAGCACGAGCTGACGACCAAGGGGTGTGCCAACCTATACCTGCCCATCCACCGTATGGTGTTCAGCCTTTATGCCAATCGCCTTGCCTCCCAGCAGATTACCCAGTTGATGGCGGCAACGGAAAAAGTCCAGGTGGACAGTTGTAGTTTCCGCAGTCCGCAGATAGTACTGATTATCGGCGAGAGTTTCAATAAATACCGTTCCCAGCTCTATGGTTACGACAAACCCACGACACCCCGCCAGCTAAAAAGGATGCAGGACAGTACGCTGATAGCCTTTACCGATGTGGTGGCACCTTGGAACTTGACGAGTTTTGTGTTTAAGCATGTGTTCTCTCTTCATGCCATCGGTGACGAGGGTGACTGGTGTGACGTGCCCATGTTTCCGGAAGTGTTTCGAAAGGCAGGATATCATGTGACCTTTATCACTAACCAGTTTCTGCCCAAGGCTGGGGAGGCAGTCTATGACTTCAGTGGCGGTTTCTTCCTGAATCATCCTCAGTTGAGCGAGCAGCTGTTTGACACCCGTAATAGCCGGCTGCATCGTTATGACGAAGGAGTGTTGCAAGACTATGATGCCATGAAAGAACACGATGCACACCAATTGACCATTTTCCATCTGATGGGACAGCATGTGGACTATAGGGGACGTTTCCCTGTGAAGACCAGAAGGAAATTCACTCCCGCTGACTATCCCGACAAGAAACTGGCACCTAAACGGTTGCAGATCAATGCCGACTATGACAATGCCGTGCTTTATAACGACTCTATTGTTGACGAGATTATCCGTCGGTTTGAGCATCAGAACGCCATCGTCATCTATATGCCTGACCATGGGGAGGAATGTTTCAATAGTATGGATTATTTCGGACGTAACCACTCGGCGACCATTGACTACCGTCTGGCCCGTGAGGAGTTTGAGATACCGTTCTGGATATGGGCATCAGAGAAATACCGGCAGACACATCCCTACGGATGGGAGGCTGTCAAGCGTTACTGTCACCGTCCTTACATGACAGACTTGTTGCCTCATACCCTGATGTTCTTGGGAGGTATTCATACGAAAGACTATAGGAAGGAGTATGATGTGTTGAACAGTGCGTATAACGAGAAACGTCCAAGGCTTTTGAAGAACAGTGTGGACTATAATGGGCTTCGCCCAAATTAGAAATGAGGAATGAGAAATGAGGAAAGAGTTTCTGACACGGGATGAGTGTACGGCGATGCGGGGGATTGCTATTCTCGCTATCATGTTACATAACTATTGCCACTTTATCGGGAGTATCGTGAAGGAGAACGAGTATCAGTACTTCACTTCCCATAACGAAGGACTATGGCAGGTGTTAACACATCCAGACGCATTGCTGCCTGTTCACTTGCTGTCTTATTTCGGACATTACGGAGTCCCTGTATTCCTCTTCCTAAGTGGTTTCGGACTGGTGCTGAAGTATGAGAAGAATTTAAAAATTGAAGAATTGAAAAGTGGAAGTCTTCAATTCTTCAATCCTTCAATCCTTCAATTCTTACGATACCATTATTTGAAACTGTTGCGGATGTTGATAGTGGGCTTCACCCTCTTTGTCATCGTCGACATCATGACACCCGGGCGTTTCCAGTTCCATTGGGACAATGTGATCGCGCAGTTACTGATGTATATTAATGTGCTGCCTACTCCCGACAAGATTATATGGCCCGGCATCTATTGGTTCTTCGGACTGATGATAGAGCTCTATATTGTCTATCGCCTGCTGCTGTATCGCCAGAAATCATGGATAGTCATTGCCTTGATAGCGGTATGTTGGCTGCTGCAGGTGTTCTGCGACCCAGAGGGAGAGACCTTGAACCGCCTGCGCTATAACTTTATCGGTGGGATGCTGCCTTTTGGAGTGGGCATATTGGCAGGACGCTATGTCGAGCATCTCAATCTCCATCTCTCTCGTTGGGCATGGGGTATTGTCTTGCTGGGGACAACCATCCTGATTGTCATCATGGGCTTCCACTACCAGTCGTGGTTGTGGATTCCATTATTAATCATCGTTGGGACCATTGCATTAGTGAAGGTGCTTCCTCAACAGTTGCTGACACTGGTGACATGGTTCGGAACTATCTCTGCTGCTATGTTTGTGGTCCATCCTATTGCCCGCAAACTCTTTATTACCGTTGCCTGGCGACAAGACATCTACGACGGTTTGATACTCTATGTCATTGTAGCGATTGCCTTGTCGTGGGCAGTCAAGAAAGTGATTGATCAAATACCCAGTCCAAAGCTATGAGAGAGATAACGTGGAAAGACCTGAGTCGATATCGTGGGGAGTTGATGGGAGCAGCCATCATCTTCATCGTTCTGTTTCATGCCCCACTGGCACGTGCGGATGCCTTCTTCGGACTGCGTCGCTGTGGGAATATTGGCGTGGATATGTTCTTGTTCCTCAGTGGCATCGGATTGTGGTACTCTTGGGTGAAAACACCCTCCTTTAAGCAGTTCTACAAGCGTCGCCTGTTACGTATCTTCCCCGCATGGCTTATCATGTCATCACTCTATTATATTCCCCGCTTCAACGGACAGACGGGGAGTGTCGTCGACCTGATAGGGGACATTACCATCAACTGGGATTTCTGGTTGCATGACGAGCTAACCTTCTGGTATATCCCAGCTATTATGATGCTTTACCTGTGGGCACCTCTTTATATGTTGCTGATACAAAGGAGTCCCTCTTTCAGATGGCTGCCTGTCCTGATGATCGTTTGGTGCGTCTGTGTGCAGTGGGTGGTTCCTATCCATCAGGCGGTAGGACATATTGAGATATTCTGGAGTCGTGTACCCATATTCTTCTTGGGTATCAATATAGGAGAGTGGGTGCGTCAGGAACACCGCATGGAGAAGGGCGCCATCTGGTTGATACTGTTGACTTTTGTGGCTACGGCGAGTGCTTGCATCTATCTGGAACAGGTGCGTCATGGTCGTTTCCCTTTGTTTGCTGAGCGTATGATTTACATCCCTCTGACCGTCTCCCTGCTATTATTATTGTCAGCACTCTTTCACAAGACTTCGCAGTGGATGAACCGCAGCTGTACCTTCTTGGGTACCATCAGTCTCGAACTCTATCTGATACATCATCATTTCGTCATGACGTATATCACGCCCTATCATCTGGGCTATTGGCCCACTGTCGGACTGACACTCCTTATCGCTGTCCCATTGGCATGGCTGTTACATTATCTGATTCAAAAAGTGATGCCCGTATGAAGAAGATCGTTGCCTGTGACTTTGACGGAACACTCACCACACGAGATACGTTCGTCGCCTTTATCCGTGACGTTTTTGGGGATAGAAAGTTTTGGTGGGGTTTCCTCCGTCATACTCTTCTTTTGGTCAAGATGTTCTTAGGTCTCTGTCCAGGTGGTGAAGTGAAGGAGCGGATCTTCGCATATTTCTTCAAAGGGATGTCTCTGAACGAGTTTGACAGCCATTGTCAGCAATTTGCCGCAAGTCATCACAGCCTGTTGCGCCCCTTGGGTATTGCCGCCATCACACAGGCACAGCAAGAGGGTGCCGAGGTGGTGATTATCAGTGCGTCAATAGATAACTGGGTACAGCCTTTCTTCCCTTCCGTCAAGGTGTTAGGAACACAGGTGGAGGTGAGAGACGGTAGGTTGACGGGACGTTTCCTGTCCAGCAACTGCTTCGGACAGGAGAAGGTCAACCGCCTTTTAACTGTTTATCCTCAACGTAGTGATTATCACCTGACGGCATATGGTGATAGCAAGGGCGACCGTGAGTTACTTGCTTTTGCCGATGAGTCATATTATAAACCCTTTCGCCGATGAGACTGAGACGTGAGGAATGGATTTTGGGAGCGGGCATCCTGCTCTTGCTCATCATTCTGAATGGGATGTTGATAGCCAAGTACGACGCATTGTTTTCTGTGGTCTGTGATGACTACGGCAAACTGCTCTCCTACAATTATCATGTGTCAGGCTTTGATGCCACCACCTATTCCGTGCTGACGGAGTGGGGGATGAAATATGATGTGTTACGTCATCCCCTGTTACCCTATCTGATGTGGCTGCCCTATGGAATTAATCAGATTCTCATCTCTTTGACAGGTGTTAACGGAGCTTTGTATATTGCGGCTGCCATCATCCTTTTCTTTGCTTTCTGCACTACGATAGTCCTCTATCGTATCCTGCGTGAGCTGATAGGTATTGGCAGGTGGGACGCTGCTTTGTTGACGGTGTTCTTCTTCAGTCTTGCCTATATCATCGTCACGTATATCGTCACTGACCATTTTGGTATCTCCCTGTTCTTGATATTATGGTCTGTCTACCTGATTGGTAAGGCACATCAGGAGGGGCGTGTCCTGAAGACGTGGCAGTCTGCTCTGTTGGTAGCCATCACGGCAGGCGTGACATTGACGAATGGTGCCAAGGTCTTGGCAGCAGAACTGATAGCACGGGGCAAGGGCTTCTTCCATTGGCGTTATCTTCTGTTGGCTGTTGGCACTTTGCTGTTGGTCATTGGTCTGGGACTGTGGGAGGAGCGCATCTATGTCTATCCTAAAGAGCAGGCAGAGAAAAAGTATTTCCAGGAGCACAAGGCAGAGATGATGCAGAAGGCACGTGAGAATCATGAGCGGTATAAGCATGCACCATGGGTCATCCATAAGGGTAAGCCCCTTGGTAAGGGGAGTCTGTTGAAGTGGACAGATCGTACCACACCGCGTTCCGAGACACTTGTCGAGAATGTCTTTGGCGAGTCGTTGATACTGCATGAGCAGCATGTGTTGGAAGATGTGCTGACCAGTTATCGTCCCGTCTTGCTGAAATATCGCTCGTCGTGGAATTACGTGGTCGAGTGCCTGCTGGTGTTCTTACTTCTGGCAGGTATCTGTTGCGGTTATAAGGAACACCTGCTGTGGATGTGTCTGTTGGGCATCCTGCCCGATGCCCTGATGCACATGGGGTTAGGCTTTGCCATCAATGAGATATACATCATGTCGGCGCATTGGGTCTATATCTTCCCCATTGCTATTGCCTACCTTTTTAAAGTTCATAGTTCAAAGTTCATAGTTCATAGTTTGGTGCGTCTGATGGTGGCTGCCTTGACATTGTACCTGCTGGTACATAACGTCAGTCTGATAGTCGGTTGGATGCAGCAACCCCCTGTCTCAATAGCATTCTGGTATGATTAAAACGATAGTAGATATTTTCCGTATTCAGAAGGATGAGCGTTGGTTGGTTCTTGCCTTCTTACTTGTCAGTGTTTTCCTGCATGCATGCTGTATTTATTGTTTCTCAGGATTCTTCTTACAGGAGTCTATCGACAATGGAAGCGTGTTCTACAGTCGGTTTCATGTGTCAGGCTACGACCCCATCACCTATGCGGTGGTGACCCATTGGGGTACGACCTATCAGGTGTTTCGTCATCCGTTGCTTGCCTTTATGGTTTATCCGTTGTTCCTGTTGAATAACGGACTCATTGCGTTGACAGGCTATAACCTCGTTCAGTTCCTTTTGGCTGCCATCCTGCTGGTATGTAATATCTATTCTGTTGTCTTCCTGTACCGTATCTTCAAGGACATCATCAGCGTGTCTCGTTTCGATGCCATCCTGCTGGTATTTTTCTTTTATGGTTTTGCCCATATCATGGTGGCAAGCATTGTTGCCGACCATTTTACGGTTTCCATGTTCCTGTTGATATTCGCTCTTTATATCTCAGGCAGATGGATGCAAGAGGGCAGGCAGATGACCATCGTCCAGACGGTGGTGCTTTTCGTCATTACAGCGGGCATTACGCTGAGTAACGGGGTGAAAATCTTCATTAATGCCCTGTTTGTCAATGGCAAACGTTTTTTCCGTCCTAAGTACCTGTTGCTTGCCGTCATCTTACCCGCAGGTATGATGTGGCTTTTTGCCAATTGGGAATACCGTACCTATGTACTCCCACAAGAGAAGGCACGTCAGATTGCTTTGGCAAAGAAAGCGCAGGTGGAGAAGGAGAGAAGCTACCGGCAGTTTATGGATACGACTTCTATCATGAATCCAGAGGAGAAGCAGCAAACCTTCGAACGGCAATATAAGCAGCAGTTACGGAAAGAAGCGCAGGAGCGTTGGGAAAGTATGCACAAAGGACTGCCTATCAAGGGAAAGAGCATCTTCTTGCGGTGGACGGATGTGACGACCCCTCGTTGGGACTCAATGGTGGAGAACCTGTTTGGGGAGTCACTCATGCTGCATCAAGACCATCTGTTGGGAGACACCTTGCGTGACCGTCCGTTGATTGTGACTTACCGGTGGTGGATATGTTATGTTGTTGAGGCAGTGATAGTGGTTCTCTGGCTTATCGGGGTATGGTTGGGACGTAAGAGTCGTTTCTTCTGGCTCACTTTTGCAGGCTTTGCCTTCGACATGGTGATACATCTGGTATTGGGCTTTGGACTCAACGAGGTGTATATCATGGCATCCCATTGGGCGTATGTACTGCCCGTCGGTATCGCTTACCTGTTAAAGCATGGTACTTCCACCATCGTACGTCTCACTTCATATCTTCTCCTTCTTATTACCGTTTTCCTATGGCTCTATAATGGTACCCTGTTGGTGGGATACCTGTTAGGATGAGCGCTTCCGCCATTGTTTGTAATAATGTACGAGGAAGTAGCTGATACGGGGAGGCAGTAAGAGCGCCACCCGGTCGGCAAGGGGTATCGAACTGTCTAACTGTTTCCGTAGGGGGCGGTAGTAATCTTTGAGGACATGGAACTGCCGGTTGTCGATGAATTTCTCATAAACCTTGATTTGATGTCCAATGAAGGCAGAGCGATAACGTTCCCATTGGGGTTGTAACGTCTGTCGCAGTTCCTCATCATAGATTCGTATCATGTGCAGGTCCTCTATTCTGTTGTTGGGGATGTCCTCATAATGCAGGTAGGCAGGTTGGTCGATGAAATATACCTTTGGCTCTTTCATCAGACATTTGATTTGCATCAGTGAGTCTTCCCGTTCCACGATCTCTCTGGGAGCACCCAAACACCCGTCCAGCAATTCTTTTTTGAAGATGATTCCCCACAGCACACAGAAAGAGTTACGGGTGGCAAGCAAGTCACGGATCAGAGGCTCGCAGGTGGTCCACTCTCGGAAGCCGGAGTCATGAATAACACCATATTGGTCGATATAAGGACCTATTACCTCGTCAGCCCCAGACTGGGTGATGGCGCGGTGCATGTTTGTCAATGCTCCGTCTGTCAGCAAGTCGTCGGCATCCACGAACATGATATATTTCCCGTCTGCATGCTTCACGCCATAGCGCCGGGCAGCCGTCACACCGCTGTTAGGGGTATGGAAGACCCTCAGGCGTGGCTCGTCCGCAGCCCATTTATCACAGATTTTCCCTGAAGCGTCCGTACTGCCGTCATCTACGGCAATCACCTCAAATGAAGGAAAGTCCTGTGAGAAGATGCTTTGCAGGCACTTCTCGATATAGGAGGTCTTGTTATAAACAGGAATAATGATTGATATCTCCATAGTCTTTCTATTGATAGTTGATATGTCCGGTATTCTTTTTAACCCTGAAGACAAGGGCATGCCAGATAGCCTTCAGGTTACCATAACGCAGGTTGCGCCACAACTCTTCCATGCTCCGTCCTATCTTGATCCAAGGGTGTCCCCATGCCATGATGCGGTAGACACGCTGTTTGTATTCCACATTCTCGATGACATACTTCGGATGACGCAGGGGGAAAGCGATCTCGTAGCTGGGCATGGTGAGCAGTTGTTGCATGCGCTTAGGTAGTGTCTTCATCGCGCTCTGGAAATGTGCAGACTCCTCAGATACGGCAGTGTTCTGTATCATATTACGGGTAGGTACGATGGTCAGTCCGGAGTGCAGCATGTTATACGACCAATAGACGGTCTCGTAGATAGGGTCACCCGTCTCTTTATGCTTACGGAGCTTTTTGACCATCTCCTCCCTGTCACCATGAGCCTTCACCAAAGCCTCCAGCTGGTGCATGTCGAAATCACTGTCCACCACCTTGTAATGGTCATCCCATTGGTTGACGACCCTGCTCCATGAAGCCCATCCCCAGATGCTGAATACCGAGGTGAACAGGTAGTCGTAGGGAGCTTCCGTCTTCTCCTCGTGGTTGTAGCCGGCTATCATGGTGATACGCTCGTCATTCTCATAGCGGTTGAGCATCTCCGTACAGAAGCGGATGAACGACACGGCAGGGGTGGAGTCATCCTCGATGACGATACATTTGTCATGCAAGGAGAATGCCCATCGCTGAGCCTGATAGTTGGAAGCCCAGGCACCACTGTTCTCTGTATGGTAGTTGCGTTGCACCTCACACTCCCAGTCTATCTCCTCATCGGCAACGATACGCTTAGCCGCCTCTATTTTCTGTGCCTCCACCTCGTTACGTGGTCCGTCCTGATAGAGATACAGATGGGAGGGACGTGCCTTCTTAATCGCCTCAAAGGTACGTTTGAGCGTCTCTTGCCGAGTGAAGAATATCAACAGCACGGCGACATCATTTTCTGCAGGATATTTCGTCATGTACTTTACTCTTTTATCTTTTTACCTTTTAAATACTGTATGCAGTCGTCCATCATTTTTACACGTAGCAGTTTCATGATGATGGCATAGAGCACTACAGCCAATACCATGCGTACCAAAAGCAACAGATAGCTATTGCTGATGCCACCTGTCAGCCAGCCGATAACTGCCATCAGCACACCGCTGATTAGGGCGAAGGGTATCGTGTCCTTGCAGACATCCCATAGACGCACGCCAATCAGCCTCTTGGCAAACCACTGCCATGTAATCAGCCACACGATGTTCAAGAGGGTATAGGCACTTACCACTATGATGATTCCATGCCGATAGGTGAGGAAGATGAGCACCATCTGCAAAATGATCTGCGAGATATTCAACCACATATTGATATCACTGCGCCCCTGACTGATAATCAGGTTCTTATAGAGCGAATAGAAGGGCATGAAGGCTCCTCCTATGCAGAGGATGCGCAGCAAAGGCACACATGCCTCCCACTTCGGTCCGATGGTGGACAGGATAAACTCGTCAGCCACTAACGACAACCCGAACATGGCAGGGAAGGCAAGGAAAGCAGTGAACCGCAGCATCTTGCGGAAGACACGTATCTCTTGCTCATCTCTCGCCTCTAACCTCTCACCTCTTGCCTCTACCAATACCGGCTGTGCCACCTGCTCTATACTCCCGCTGACCAGTTGGTAAGCCATCGTGTTCCATTTGAATGCCTGGAAGAAGTTACCCACCACCTGCGGGGTCCTGGCAAAGAGCTTACCGAAGATAAAGGTGAGGATGTTATTGTTGAGGGTGTTGATGACCATCGTCACCAGAATATTCATTGCAAACTTCCATGTCTTGCGGATAGGGGCGAAGTCAATCCTCGTTGTGGGTCGCCAATGTACGTAGAAGAAACGTCCGATGACCAGTATCAACGCATTTACTACCTGCTGCCAGGCAAGACTCCAATACGAGAAGCCGTTGAAGGCGAGGATGACAGCGACGATGCCAGAACATATCAGCGCACAGGTATTGACGACGGTAATCTCCTTGTTCATCATGTTCTTCGTCATGTATGCGTTGGTGGAAATACCGAATGACGAGATGAAGAAGGCAAGGAAGATGAAACGTGACAAGTCGGTCAGGCAGGGCTGCTCAAAGAACAAGGCTATCCATGGGGCAGCCATGAAGAGAATGAGGTAGATGCCAGCACTCATCAGGATATTAAACCAGAACACGGCATTATAGTCGTTATCCGTCGGCTGTTTCATATTCACGATAGCCGTAGAGAATCCGCTCGACTGCAGGTTGCCGGCAATGGCAGAGAAGATGGCGATCATCCCGATAGGAGCCCATTCCGCAGGGGCTATCATTCGTCCCAGCAGAATACCGATCACCACATTCAGTACCTGTGTGGCACCACTGTTCAAGACTCCCCAAAAGAGTCCTCGTGCTGTTCGTTCCTTCAGATTCTCCATGTTCGTATCGCATGCAAAGTTAGTGTTTTTCTTCGAAAACAAGCATGAAAATTCATTTTTCTGTTATATAAACTTTTTCCCTCTCATTTTCTTTGTGCTTTGAGAATTAATCTATATCTTTGCAGCCATTACCAAAAAACATAAGTAAAGTTTACCTTAAAGGTGGAAATGATAAAGAGATTGGTCTATATACTCATGGTGGTAGCTCTTGTCGGTTGTCAGAATCGACCGAAGGTGGTATTTACGGATGAGGTACGGTTGCCGATGACTCCTATCAAGGATCAGGGGAATACGGAATACTGTTGGGCGTATGCGATGCTTGCCACGATAGAGACGGAGCATATCGCACGAGGAGACTCCGTGCATCTGTCGACAGCATATATCGAGAGGGTGGTGAAGAAACGGCACCTGCGTGCCATGGGCTCTACCTTATTAAATATAATAGGGCGGCAGGGTATCGTACCTTATGATGCCTATCCCGACTCCACCTATCACCAGCTGCCCCGTCCGAAATGGGTGTTTATGCTGGGAGCCCGCTATACCCCCCAGGAGTTCGCCCATAGCGTCTGTGCCCCTGGTGAGTATATCGCCCTGACCTCCAGCGAGGACTATCCCTATAACCAGTATGTGGTGTTAGACCTGCCCGACAACTGGGAGCGTAACCGTTTCTGGAATATCCCCAAGGACTCGTTGCTCGCCCGTGTCGAGCGAGCCATCCGCAACCGCCATGCCGTTTGCTGGGAGGGTGACACCAATGAACTGGGATTCTCGTTCGCAGAGGGTATTGCCGACAGTCATTTCAATACCGAACCGACAGACAACCACTGTATGGCAATAATAGGAATAGCCCGTGACCCCCATGGGCGGATGTTCTTCACCATGAAGAACTCATGGGGTACGAATAATCCCTACGGCGGACTGATGTATATGTCGGCACCTTACCTGCGTGATAAGACCATTGCCGTCTATATGACACGAGAGGCGTATGGACAATAAAAACCGAGGTTGTATCACCTCGGCTTTTATTTGTTTACTTATTCAGTCGCCATGTGACACCGTCCTTGGTGTCCTTCACCTCAAAGCCGGCAGCGGCAAGTTCGTCACGGATCTTGTCGGAGGTTGCCCAGTCCTTATCAGCCTTAGCCTTGGCACGCAGGTCGAGTACCATATCCACCACCTTGCCAAAGGCTTCCTCACGCTCCGCATTACTGTTGCCCTTCTCCTCTCTGAGTCCGAGGATGTCAAAGGCGAAGAGGCGCATGGTCTCTGAGAGCTCTTTCAGACAGTCGGCACAGATGGTTGCCTTGTGGTCGACGAGTTTGTTGACCACTGTGCAAGCCTCGAAGAGATGACTGATGACCTGAGGCGTGGCAAAGTCGTCGTTCATCGCATCGTAGCATTTCTGGCGCAGACCCTTGACAATTCTCTCCGTCTCCGCATCACATTTGTCAGATGACTGTATACGCTCCAAGTCACTGATGGCATTCATCAACTTCTCAAGTCCCTTCTCAGCCGCCTGCAATGCCTCGTTCGAGAAGTCTACCGTACCACGGTAGTGGGCGGAGAGCACGAAGAAGCGGATGGTCATTGCCGAGTAGGCTTTCTCCAGCAACGGATGGTTACCGGTGAAGAACTGCTCCAAGGTGATGAAGTTATTATACGACTTACCCATCTTCTGTCCGTTGATGGTCAGCATGTTGTTATGCATCCAGTATTTCACGGCAGAGTGTCCCATCGAGGCAGTAGCCTGTGCTATCTCACACTCATGGTGTGGGAATACCAAGTCCATGCCGCCGCCATGGATGTCAAACGTCTCACCTAAGTATTTACGTCCCATCGCCGTACACTCACAATGCCAGCCGGGGAAGCCGTCGCTCCATGGAGACGGCCAGCGCATGATATGCTCCGGCTGTGCTTTTTTCCAGAGGGCGAAGTCTGCCTGGTTGTGTTTCTCACCCACACCAGCCAGTTCACGGCTCTCGTCCTTGATGTTCTCCAAGGTGCGTCCACTCAAGATGCCATAATGATATTTCTTGTTATACGCCTCTATGTCGAAATAGATAGAACCGTTCGACTCGTAGGCAAAACCGTTGTCTAAGATCTGCTGTACCAGTTGCTGCTGCTCGATGATATGCCCGGTGGCATGTGGCTCGATAGAAGGAGGCAGCACGTTCAGTGCCTCCATCGCCTGGTGATAGCGGTTGGTGTAATACTGGGCGATCTCCATCGGCTCCAACTGCTCCAGCCGTGCCTTCTTGGCAATCTTGTCCTCTCCCTCGTCAGCGTCATGCTCCAAGTGACCCACATCCGTGATGTTACGGACATAGCGCACCTTATAGCCTAAGTGCTTCAGGTAGCGGAACACCAAGTCGAAGGTGATGGCAGGACGGGCATGTCCCAGATGGGGGTCACCATAGACGGTAGGACCACAGACATACATACCCACATTGGGGGCATGTAAGGGTTCGAAACGCTCTTTCTGACGAGTCAGTGTATTGTAAATGACTAACTTTGATTCCATAATTTGATGATTTTGCGTGCAAAGTTACCAAATAAGTGAGAGAAATGCAAAAGAAAACCTGTTTTCTTTTGCATTTCCGAACGAAAAGTAACTTCGGCGAAGCCAAAGTTACAAAATAATTCCTAATTTCTAATTCCTAATTCCTAATTAATTTGTATCTTTGCAGCCAAATTGGAATTAATAACGAAAAGAAATGGCTTATACACGCATGACCGCTGCAGAGGCTGCAGCACTGATTAAGAATGGCGAGAACATCGCCATGAGTGGTTTTACGCCTGCCGGTGTGGCTAAGGCAACCACTAAAGAGTTAGCAAAGCTTGCCATTGCAGAGCATGAGGCAGGACGTGAGTTCAAGGTAGGTATCTTCACGGGTGCCTCTACTGGTCAGTCAACGGATGGTGACCTGTCTAACGCACAGGCTATCAAGTACCGTGCTCCCTACACCACCAACCCTGATTTCCGCAAGCATGTGAATGCCGGTGAGATTCCTTACAATGACCTGCACCTCTCACACATGGCTCAGGAGTTACGCTATGGTTTCTATGGACAGGTGGACTGGGCGATTCTGGAGGTGTGTGACATCGAGGAGGTAGGCAACGACTATCGTGTCTATCTGACAGCCGCCGGCGGAATCTCTCCCACGGCAGCCCGTCTTGCCAAGCATGTCATCCTGGAGCTCAACTCCTTCCATAACCCCAATGCCAAGTATATCCACGACGTTTACGAGCCATTGGATCCCCCTTATCGCAAACCCATCCCCATCTTCAGTGTCAGCGACCGTATCGGTGTTCCCTACGTGACGATACCCAAGGACAAGGTGGTAGGTGTCGTAGAGTGTAACATCCCTGATGAGGCTCGTGCCTTCAAGGACAGCGACCCTGTGACTGAGAAGATCGGATACCTGACCGCTGAGTTCCTCGTTGACGAGTTGCATGCGGGTCGTATCCCAAAGGAGTTCCTGCCCTTGCAGAGCGGTGTGGGCTCTACTGCCAACGCTATCTTAGGTGCGCTGGGGGAGGATAAGCACGTGCCCGACTTCAATATCTATACCGAGGTGCTGCAGGATGCTGTGGTAGGTATGATGATGAACGGACGTGTGAAGGATGCCTCTGCCTGCTCACTGACGGTCTCTAACGATTGCTTGAAGCAGGTATATGACAATATGGACTATTTCAAGGACCACCTGACACTGCGTCAGAGTGAGATCAGTAACCACCCTGCCATCATCCGCCGCTTGGGTGTGATCGCTATCAACACTGCCATCGAGGTAGACCTGTATGGTAATGCCAACTCTACACATATCAGTGGTACGAAGATGATGAACGGTATCGGTGGCTCTGGTGACTTCATCCGCAACGCTTACCTGTCCATCTTCACCTGTCCCTCAGTGGCTAAGGGCGGTCTGATCTCCAGTATCGTTCCCTTCGTGACGCACCAGGACTCTTCAGAGCATGACGTGAATGTCATCGTCACCGAACAGGGTGTTGCCGACCTGCGTGGCAAGTCACCTATGCAGCGTGCGCAGACCATCATCGAGAACTGTGCGCATCCCGACTACAAGCAGCTCCTCTGGGACTACCTGAAGTTAGGCACAGGCGGTCATACCCGTCACTGTCTCACTGCCGCCTTCGCCATGCACGACACCTTGGCTCGCAAGGGCGACATGAAACTCACCGATTTCTCGGAATATATCAAATAGCATGATAGAGATAAGTGGAAAGAGGTGAGAGGTAAGAGAATTGCAAGTAAACCTCTCACCTCTCACCTCTTACCTCTCACCTCTCACCTCTTACCTCTAATATATGTATTCCATCAGCACGTCCCACACGGCGATGATATGGCAGATGCTGCCGGCAAGGACGAAGAAGTGGAAGACGGAGTGCATATAACGCTTCTTGTTGAACGAATAGAAGAGGGCACCGGTGATATAACACACTCCCTCTGCGATAATCCAGATGACTGCGGCGGTTGATACGGAGTCGAGGAGAGGCTTGAAAGCAACCAGGACACTTAACCCCATACCCACGTAACAGAACGTCTCTACATTGGAGTGCTCCTTCAGTTTGATGAAACTCACGATGGTACCCGCTATTGCGCAGGTCCATACGAAGATAAAGAGACTCCATCCCCAATAGCCTTGTGTGCGCAGAGCCACCAGAGTAAGTGGTGAGTATGAGCCAGCGATATGCCAATAGATGGCGGCATGGTCCCATTTGCGCAACCGCTCCTTCCATTTCGAGCGGCGAGGAAGGGTATGGTAAATGGTAGAGGCGATATAACTGCCCAGCATTCCAAAGAGGTAAAGGCATACACCCAGTCGTGCCCAAGGGTTGTCGCCCTTGAATGCCATCACCAGGAACACGATGCCGAAGGCGACACCCATCACGATGCCTCCAGCATGGCTCCATGCGTTCCATAGTTCCTCCTTATGAGTGTACTTGATTGCCATTTGGCTACAAAAATACAAAAGATTTTGGAATAATGATTACTCAAAATTAA
>Ga0247611_10001772_pt1 | contig 37626 bp, 40 predicted proteins | sample 177DNAGHGhighgp2_FD_192422 | JGI IMG/M metagenome (GOLD analysis project Ga0247611, IMG submission 192422) | Sheep rumen microbial communities from Palmerston North, Manawatu-Wanganui, New Zealand - 1770 DNA GHGhigh gp2 | ecosystem: Host-associated > Mammals > Digestive system > Stomach > Rumen... | reverse complement strand
AAAGGGACTAATTATGGATATACATGATTTAAGAAAAGCATTGAATGAAGGCATCGTCCTCTTTCAATTCCAGAAGATTGATGGCTCACTCCGTCCCGCGCGAGGCACCACCTGCCCCGACCTCGTACCCACGCCCGACACGCCAAAAGGTGTCCGTACACCCGAGCAGCAAGCCGCTTACAACCGGCAGACGGTCACTTTTTACGATATCGATAAAAAAGCATGGCGCTCCATGCGTATTGATGCCTTATGGTCCTATCAACGTGCACTCAAACTGACCGAGTGAAAGAGAAAAGAACCAAAAGAGAAAACCATGCGGATAGTCTTTTTTATCTCTTAAAAAAATAATTATTTTTATTAAATAATTTAAAAAAAATCTCTCTTATGGAAACGATAAGCGACGTAATCGCCAAGACGGAACATAAATCGCTGTATGCCTTTATGGGTGTCATAGATCCGGAACACAAGATCGCATGGTCGAGGTATCTCATCGAGACGTGGAACCGCCTCACACTCGAAGAGCAGCGACGACTCTACCTTTACTGTCTCTACCGCAAATGGCGCGGAGAAGGATTTTTCAACACGCCACAAGAGATCATCCTTCTGTGCCATCCGTACCCCACCAACTGGAACGGAAGACCGCTCATCAACCGGCTTGTCAAGGAAACCAGAATGGTCAGGGCTAAGTTCAATGGCTCCTATGGCACGTACACGCTCGATGAAGCACGAGTATGGCAGATGACCGACATCGAACCCCTCAATTTCTGACTACGCGCGCTCACCGCATGGCTGGCTGCCTCGGTCGCTGACCGCGCATACTGAAACGTTTTTAAATTGTTTAACTCTCGGCACATTTGCCGAGCAAAAAAAATTGTTTAACTCTCGGCACATTTGCCGAGCAAAAAAATCAAATTGTTTAACTCTCGGCACATTTGCCGAGCAAAAAAAAATTACAACTATGTCAAAACAATCATTCAAATCCAAAGCAATCAACGCGGTTATTTCCGCAATCGTTAGAACCCTCCTCGGCTGGGCTGAAGAATGGTCAGATGATGCCTTCTTCTTCCTCGTCATCGGCGACAAAACATGTACCGATGTCGCGTGGCATAACACCGAAGACCTCTCCTGCGACGGCGCTTTAGCCATCACGGAATTCGTAGAGTCCGCGGCGGCTTTCCAAGACCTCGCTACTTCCGTCGATGTGCTCATTCGAGATCGTCTCGAAGAAGACGAGTTCCGTAAAGCGTTCGAGAACACCTATCCGCAAAAAGATAAGCAAGGCTGGTGCTCGTACGAGCTTGATGAAAACCAAGAGCAGAAAGGAGGCGCACAATGAATGTTGAATTGATGCCCGGTATAGCCTCCATCTCCGGCACATTGTTTAAAGGCAAGAACGGCTTGCGTTTAGTGGCTACTACGCGCAAAGCGCCGACCACTAATAAGCAGAAGACGCGGCTCTACCTGCGTACCGCGGATAGTTACAAACGCAAAACTCCGTACTCCGGGGAGGAACTCAAGCGTCAAGATCTCTTCGCCCAAAGGCAGTCGTATGTCAAACAACTCATGGCGGCGGATCCCGGGCTCTCTAAAAAAGAGGCATGGTCGATAGCCAAAAAGGATATCAAATAGGCTTCCCGTTTTATCGGGCAACCATAGTCCATTATCGAATCATTATCGAATCATTATCGAATCATTTACGAGTGGTCAATTAAAAAATTACTAATATGGAAATCATTTTATCATCAAACTGCGAGTCCTTTACAGGCTCCCTCGGACGAGGCTTCGGCTACTTTATCGTCCGCCGCAAAAACGGCTTTTTCTCCGTTCGCTCACGACATTCCGTCCCGCCTGATGGACATTGGCGCTTCATCGTCGCTTGTGCCGAACTGGCAAAAGTAGGGCTGCATATCAGCGATATCAAAGCCTCACGCGTTGAGGTGTCAGACGCCCTCAAAGAAGCACGGCATTTCATCGCCGCGACGCATCTCAACTTGGCGAATTATCACGCCCGCGACATCCTCAACCTCAAAACAACCTTCGGCTTATGAATGAGGAAAAAAAGGTATTTATCTTTTCCGTCCTGACGCTCCTACAAGAGCGCGACCCGGATTGGAAGCGTCCGGAGATGCGACGACAGTTTAAGATCCTCTATCAGGGATGGAGACAAGCTGAACTTAGAGCCAAGCGACATACCGGCTTCTTTTATACCAAATCATGGCAGCGAGGTTGGTTGCCGCAAGCCGATTTTATACGCTTTCGTGACTACGCTTTGCAGTAAAAAGTAGTTTTATTATCGAACGGAGCCCCATTTTTTGGTGGCTTCGTTTTTTTGTACTACCTTTGCACCGGATTTCAATCATAGGTGGAAAATGGAAGCTTTTTGTAAGGGGTTGTTTCATTGCGAAATGAGACGCCCCGATACAAAAGGATGAAACCCGCCAAAAGTAATGATAACCCATAAAAACGTATGAAAGACACACCAAAAAATATTACCCAATTGATCATCGCCGCACTGGTGGTGCTCGGTGGAATGATCCTCCTGCATGTGGGCATACAAATAGACCCGCGCGGAGAAATCCATGAAACCGTCCTCGTAGCCTTCGGCGAAGCCGCTACCTTTGCCGGCAGTATCTTGGGAATCGATTACCATTATAGAGAAAGGAATAATCATGATAACAATAACCCTCCATCGTAACCGCCCGAAAGGCAAAGCCGTCACCGGCATCCTCGCCCTCGACCTCGTGCAGAAAGACGACAGCTTCAAGCGCTACGAGTTGCCAACCCTCGAGAACGCCGATTACCTCATCCCTGCAGGTACATACCCCGTCGAGCGCACATGGTCGCCGAAGTTCAAAAAGTTCCTGCCCTTAATTGAGGACGTACCCGATAGAGAGGGCATCCGTATGCACCGCGGCACCAAACCCGAACACTCGCAGGGCTGCATCCTACTCGACCTCGCCGGCATGACCTACGTGGACACATTGTTTAACCAACTCGATAAATATTACGAAGAAGATGAAAAAGTTCAAATTGAAATCACTGATGCTGTGGATTCTGCTGTTTAGCGCTTTCGCCATCGGCGTCTGTAGTTGCAAGGCTTGGAGAACCATCTCCACTACCGCAACTTACGTTCAGTCCTCAGACTCTACGAAACTCTCGCAGACTATCACGACCAAAACGGTCGAGGAGTATCAGGGTGTCAAAAAACGCTAATAGGTAAAGGACGCGCCTATTAAAAGAATAGCGTCTATTACGTCGGGATATCATCCCGACACAGTATTAACCCAAAACACTCACAATTATGGCTATCGCAAGATTAAACGACATGTTTAGTTCGGTATCCGGTGCGTTGACGAAGATCAACAAAAAGTCGCAGCATGCAGGTGACCAGAAGATGCTTCTGTGTACTCACCGCACGGCGGCGACCACGAGCCCCAACTGTAACCGCGTCTATGTACGCAACCTGCAGAACGTGACTCGTACGACTCCGGTATCCACCGAAGAGCTCTCACTCCGCGGACGCTTCGCAGCTGTTTCGGCTGCCGTAGCATCTCGTGCGAAAGACCTCAACAAAATGGGTCCGGACAAGACTGCCTTCAACGCGCAGAAGGATCAGCCGGGTGGCAAAAAGACCATGAAGAAGTTCCTCTGGTCTCTCGAATTAGCCGCTTGGGATGATGCCCATCCGCAAGGCTAATTCAAGAATCCGCAAGGACAGAATTAGCCGCCTGGGATGATGCTCACCCGCAAGGCTAATCGCTGTCCAGCGTGTAATGAGCCGGAAGCGTCCTCACACGAGGGCGCTTCTTTTTTGACATACGCAAATAATTCGTTCTTTTTAGTCCAAAATAGTCCAAAATGTTCTAAAAATCCGATATGTCCATATTATTAATCACTTTGCCAAATAAAGTTTACAAAATAAAAAATTATGTCACAAAATAGCACTTTTTTGTGTCTTTTTGCACTGTTTACTTGCATATATCAAATCTTTTTGCTAATTTTGCACCCTCTTTTGTTTCGCGCGTACATGCTATATATAGAAGGTACGAGACCGAAACGAGACCGGAAAGTTTGAAAAAATAGTTAAAAACGAAATAAAATTAGTCTGATATGAAAAAATATTTACTTTCTTTACTAACCTTAACCCTTCTCTTCTGCGAAGCCTCTTTTACAGGGGGGGGTATGGCGTTCGCAACACCAGCGTCGTTAGGTAACGGTGTCACTTGGGAACTCGATGGCACTACCTTAACTATCGGCTATACGGGTGAAGGATCCGGTGTTATGCCTACTTATTCTTCAGGCAGTGACGCTTCCAGACCATGGAATAGTGATAAGGCGTCTATTACAGATATTGTAGTAGAAGAAGGTATTACGGTAATTGGTGCCTATGCTTTTCATGGCTGTACTGCGGCAACGAATGTTTCTTTACCTTCAACATTGGATAGTATCGGATATAATGTTTTCCAATCTCTCACAACTTCTTGCGCTACTACTTTTCATGGCACAATTGAAAAGTGGTGTAGTGTGGGAATGAAAGACTATGACTCCAATCCATTTTATAAAGGAGATAAGAAATTCCGTACAGACGCTGGTATTATTACTACGCTTACCATTCCTCAAGGTGTCACTCAGATTAAACCATATGTTTTTCGAGGAACGACTATAACCAAACTGACTATACCAACTTCTGTTACGGTTATTGGAGGGCACGCTTTCCGTGATTGTTCTTCTCTTTCTTCTGTAACTTTTAATGCTACAAGTACAGTAGATAGTATAGCGACTTATGCTTTTGGTTCTTCGGCATTAACTACTATAGCTATTCCGTCATCGGTAAGGGTCATCGAGACTCGCGCTTTTGATGCCTGTTCTTCGCTGAAAACTATTGACTTTAACAATGCTTCTAAACTCAAAACAATAGGAACTTACGCATTTTATGGCACTACGGGATTAACAACACTTAGCCTTCGGGGAGCGACATCTTTGGTTACAATCAAGAATAGCGCTTTTTCTGTAAGTTCTGCAAATACCACAGCTAAAAGTTATTTGTATTTGCCGGCAAGTTTAAGAACTATTGAAGCAAATGCGTTTAATAATAGAACGGGATTAGAGGGCATCGTAATAATGAACACGAATACCACGGATAATTTAACTAAATGCTCTGCCACTACGTGTTTTCCTGCTGCGCTTTCCGGTATTCCCGTGTATGTCTATAATTCTTCCGTACAATCTGCTTATAGTGAGTTAACGGAATGGTCGACATTTACAAATTACACAACGACCAATACGGTAACTTTCAATTGTGGTACGCCTACAGCATCCAGTCTCGTAGCTTCTTTGAATATCCGTACAGGTTCATTGACGTTTACTGGTAGTGGTGACATGAAAGATTATACATCCACGAAAGCCGATTGGAAGTTGGATGTGTATAAATCAGTCTTGAAATCGGTTACTATTAGCAAAATGTCGCGCATAGGTGCGTATGCTTTTTATAACTGTGATAATCTCACAGGATCTATTTCCATCCCTAACACCGTTGTAAGTATAGGTAACAGTGCTTTTTATGGTTGTAAGGGACTTACAGGATTAACGCTTTCTTCCGCTTCCAAATTGGAGACAATTGATCAATATGCTTTTAAAGATTGTTCAAAGATAACTTCTTCTTTTTCTGCAACAGGATGGGGCGGTAAAGTATCAACAATTGGCAATTATGCGTTTAGTGGCTGCGGTTTGACAGCGGTAGCCCTGCCTTCTACGCTTACGTCTTTGGGTAATTATGCTTTCCAAAATAACAAGAGTTTGACGAAAGCGGATTTTTCAGCAGCAACATCTCTGACTACTTTCGGTACGTATATGTTTAGTGGTTGCTCTGCACTGTCCAACGTAACATTGCAATCAACTCTAACTGCTCTGCCGGATAGAACATTTTATTCATGCTCGTCATTAAAAACAGTGAGTCTTCCGGAAAGTGTTGCATCTATTGGTGGTAGTTATGTGTTTGCTTCTTCGGGTATAAAAACAATTATTGCCAATCGTTCGACAACGCCTACTTTATCTTCGGCAATGAGTGGTATTAATCCGGACACGATACGTTTGGCGGTATTTACCGCTGCTGCTAAAACAGCCTATAAAGCACATACCTATTGGGGACAGTTTGACATAGATACCAAAATTGAAGGCGAGTGTGGCGCAGATGGTGATAATGTAATGTATGCATTGGATTTGGCAACAGGTGTGCTTACGCTCACCGGATCTGGTGCCACGGCTACATATTCCACTTCGGATGCCAACAGAGCGCCATGGTATGCGTACCGTAGCCTCATTACTTCAGCTGTAGTAGAAAATGGTATAACCGGAATTGGTGGTTACGCATTCAAAGAATGTGCTAGTATGACTACTATTTCCTTGCCAGAAACTTTAGCAACTATGGGATCCAGTGTTTTTGACGGGTGTACTAGTTTGGCTTCTTATACGTACGCAGGCACAATTGAACAATGGTTGGGAATTACGTTTAGCGGAACGTCTTCTACTCCTATGTACCATGTTAAAAAACTCTATGCGAACGGCAGTGACACCGAGATAACCAATTTGGTTATTCCTAACGGAACGACGACTATACCCAATTATGCATTCTATAATTGTCAAGGTCTGGTTTCTGTTACGTTGCCTGCTTCTTTGTCATCCGTTGGTACATCCGCTTTTTCAACTTGTACTCACATTGCAAATACAAATTATTTGGGTACCATTGATCAGTGGTGCGGAATTACGTTCGCAGGCAATGTATCCAATCCGGCATTCTTTAGCCAAAAATTATCTATCAACGGGGTAGAGCAGACGGATATATATTTGTCTGATGAATTGGCGGAGATTAAGAATTATGCATTCGAGAGCAATGCAACTTTAGCGAGCGTATCTGTTAAAAATTCAACCACTATTCATGCGGATGCGTTCAAGAATTGTGATGCAACTATTACTGTACGAGGAGAATTGAATGGAACTTGCGGCACAGGTCTTAATTGGTCGCTTGAGGATGGAGTATTAACAATTTCCTATTCTTCCGGCACGGGTGTGATGGATGATTATACTTCTTCTAAAGCGCCTTGGTATGTGTATAGAAAATCTATTAACAAGATAATTGTAGGTGAGGGAGTTACGCAAGTTAGCAAATATGCCTTTAGAGGTATGACTCAAACGTTCGGTGTCTATTTGCCATCCACGTTGACCCAAATTGGTGATTATGGATTCTATGAGTCTTCCGGCTTGTCGTACATAGTTAGTAAAGCAACTACTCCTCCGTCCATCCCTGCGCATATAGCTGGGTATAGTAGTTATGAATCTGGTACTTTTGCTTCTGTGGCTACAGATATTCCGGTTTATGTTCCATTAGGTAGCGAATCGGCATATGCGAGTGCAATGACAATAACTTATTCCACCAGTACTGGTTGGAAACGCTTTACGAATTATATTCCGACTATAGTATTTACCGGTAACTGCGGTACAACTGGTCATGAATCAGAAGTAACATGGACGTATGACCCTGCAGATAGATCTATGACTATTTCCGGTTCGGGTGATATGAAAGATTATGGTAGTTCTTCTGCCGCGCCATGGAATACCTTGAAACCTCTTATCGCTTCTGTTGTGATTGAAGATGGTGTAACAAAGGGAGGTAAGTATGCTTTTGACAACTGTACAGCACTGACTTCTATTTCAATTGCAACTTCTTGTACTTCTTTTGGAATGCAAATATTTGGTGGTTGTACGGCACTTACAGAGGTCGAATTGCCGGAAGGTATTACTGTTACTGGTAGTTGGATGTTCCATGGTTGTACGAATTTGGTTAATGTGACGTTGCCTTCTACATTAACCGAGGTAGAGGTTCGCACTTTCAGTCAGACTGGCATTACGTCAATTGATATACCGGAGGGCGTTACTAATATTGATAATTATGCGTTCTTCCAGTGTGCATCACTGGCAAGTGTCGGTATTCCTTCTACTTTGGCTCGCGTTAGTTCATCTGCCTTTGAAGACTGTTCCTCTTTGGCTTCGATTGATCTGCCGGAAGGATTGACATATATAGGCTCTGAAGCTTTTGCTGGTTGTTCCTCGTTGGAAAGTATTACTATTCCTCGTACCGTTACAACAGTTTATACGTCAAGTAATTCGTACACATTCCAAGATTGTTCTGCTTTGCGTACGGTCAACTGGAATGCGGAGGCTTGTGCAGATTTTAATAAGTATAATTCCGGCTCTGGCTTCACGTATTATACGCCTTTTGGAAATGCCAAAACAACAATCACGGCAATTAATTTTGGTGAACACGTGCGTATTATTCCGAGTTGCTTGTGCCAAGGAATGACAGCCCTTACTTCGGTAAGTCTGCCTGCAAGTGTACAACAAATTCATCAAGACGCATTTAACGGCTGTACAGGTCTGACATCAATTACTATTCCTGCTAACGTAACTACAATGCAAGGAACAGTCTTTGAGAATTGTACGGGTCTTACCTCTGTTGCAACGAACGCACTCACTCCTCCGACAATTCAAACAACTACTTTCCCGTCTGAGGTAGAGAGTAGTGCTACATTGACAGTGCCCTATAATCCTACTTCGCGTAGAGCATATTCGGACGATTCCTATTGGAGCGAGTTTGCACATATTCTTCCGTATATCCTAACCTTCGATCTCCAAGGTCACGGCGCAGACATAGATGAAAAGTGTGTAGTAGGTAGAGTAGATGAGGAACTGAAACCTGTCGATCCGACCGAGGACTACTACAACTTTGGTGGATGGTATCAAGAAGCGGGTTGCAATACTCCGTTTACGTTTGGTGAGTCTGGAACGGCGGTAAATGCCGACAAGACCATCTATGCTAAATGGACGATTTACAATTATCAAGTCACCTTCGATTTGCAAGGTCACGGAAGTTCCATCGCTGCGCAGACGATAGATCATGGCGGATTGGTAAGTAAACCGGCTGATCCTTTGGCGGAGCATTATATCTTCGGCGGTTGGTACAAAGAGGCCGGTTGCTCCAATGCATGGGACTTCAGCGAGGATCATGTAACATCTGCTACTACCCTCTATGCTAAGTGGACTTTAGAAGACTTGACGCTGAATGATAATGCGGACAATAGTGACGCTCTTACGGAGTATGATGGAGAGTCGACCAATGTGAACCTCACGCGTAGTCTGATCGCTGCTTCGTACAACACGATCTGTCTTCCGTTTGCGATGACAGAAGCACAAGTGGAGACCTACTTCGGCGCGAACTGCGACATCGAGGAACTGACAAGAGCATCTTATGCGGATGGCAATCTAAAGTTGTTCTTCACCAAGCGTACCGCGATAGAGGCAGGTAAGCCGTACCTCATCCAGCCGCAAAGCGATGTGGCTAATCCGACTATTGCCGGCGTTACAATTGACAACACCTCGCGTCCGAGTGAATTTGAAGGTGTTACGTTTACCGGCATATTCTCGCCGACGGCTTTGGCGGATAGTGAGAACCTGCTCTTCCTCGGCGCTTCCAATACGCTCTATATGTCTTCGGGCGGACAGATGAAAGGTATGCGTGGATACTTCGAACTGACGACGCCGGGATCTCAGGCTGCCGCAAGACGCAGTGCCCGCATCATCTTACACGAGGAAGGTGCGACAGGCATTGAAAGCCAAATGGTAAATGGTAAATGTGAAAATGGTAAATTCATCAAGGATGGTCAGTTGTTCATCCTCCGTGACGGTAAGACTTACAATGCGCAAGGTGCGCTGATTAAATAAATTTTGGATAATTGTTGGATATTTTTGACGAAAGGAAACAGCATATGAAAAAGCAATATATCTATCCCAGCACTTCTGTCAGCGCAATCGATTGCGCCTGGTATCTTATGGAGTCATTCAGCAGCAATGTGGATTTGGATATCAGCAATGAGAAACAAGATCCGGGAGGAGCTCTTGCGCCAAATCGGAAAATATTTTACTAACACTCACAAAGAAACAGTCACTTCGGTGGCTGTTTTTTTGTATTTCTCTTGCATATGTCAAAAAAAAGCAGTAATTTTGCACCGCAAAATTGATAACAAACTAAAAAACGAACATATGAGTAAAGCATTATTGATGATTTTGGATGGCTGGGGCATTGGTAACAAGAGCAAAGCCGATGTGATCAGCTGCACGCCGACGCCGCACTGGGATGCGCTGCTGGCGAAGTATCCGCATTCGCAGTTACAGGCGAGCGGAGAGAATGTAGGTCTGCCGGACGGGCAGATGGGTAACTCGGAGGTAGGTCACCTGAACATAGGCGCCGGTCGGGTGGTGTATCAGGATCTGGTCAAGATCAACCGTTCCATCCGCGATAACTCCATCATGGAGAACCCTGAGATAATAGCCGCTTACAAGGCTGCGCAGGCGGCAGGGAAGAAACTGCATATCATGGGTCTCTGTTCGAACGGCGGTGTGCACTCGTCGCTGGATCATCTCTTCAAACTGGTGGAGATAGCGAAAGAGTACGGTGTAGCGGAGAAGACTTTCGTGCATTGCTTCATGGACGGCCGTGATACCGACCCGCGTAGCGGTAAGGGATTCATCGCTGACCTGCAGGGTGTATGCGACAAGACCGGTGCACATATCGCTTCTATCATCGGTCGTTTCTACGCTATGGACCGCGACAAACGATGGGAGCGTATTAAGGTTGCTTATCAGCAACTGGTTAACGGTGAGGGGTTATCGGTTAGCGATGGCGACATGGTAGCGGCTGTACAGGGTTGCTACGACCGTCACACGGAGGAGCATAAGGACACGGATGAGTTCATGGAACCGCTGGTGAACGCCACTTGTGACGGACGTATCGCTGAAGGGGATGTGGTGATCTTCTTCAACTACCGCAACGACCGCGCGAAAGAGATCACGATCGTCCTGACCCAACAAGACATGCCGGAGCAGGGCATGAAGACCATCCCCGGTCTGCACTACTGCTGCATGACGCCGTATGACTCGTCCTTCAAGGGCTTGCATATCCTCTATCCGAAAGAGAACGTGGAGAACACGCTGGGTGAAGTGGTCAGCAAGCTCGGTATGAAACAACTGCGTATCGCCGAGACGGAGAAATTTGCGCATGTGACTTTCTTCTTCAACGGCGGTCGTGAAGCCGAGTACCCGGGTGAGGAGCGTATCTTGATCCCGAGTCCGAAAGTACCGACCTACGATATGAAACCCGAGATGAGTGCACCGGAGGTGACGGAAGCGCTGGTGGCAGCGATTAAGACGCAGAAGTTCGATTATATCACCCTCAATTTCGCCAACGGCGACATGGTGGGTCATACCGGTGTGTACGAGGCCATCGTGAAAGCGGTTAAGACCATCGATGAGTGTTCGAACAAAGTGATCGAAGCAGCCCTCGAGAACGGCTATGAGATCATCGTCATTGCCGACCATGGTAACTGCGACAATGCCATCAATGCGGACGGAACGCCGAACACCGCGCACAGCCTCAACCCCGTGCCCTTTATTTATATAAGTAAGGAACACACGCATGCGCGCGTAGAGAATGGTATCTTAGCCGACGTAGCTCCCTCCATCTGTCATATCTTAGGTATCGAACAACCCAAAGAGATGACGGGAAGGAATTTGATTAATGATGGAATGATGGAATGATCGAATGATGAAATGATGGAATGATGGAATGATGAAATGATGAAATGATGAAATGATGAAAGAAAAAAGCGGCGCTGAATAGCGTCGCTTCTTTTTTTGAGCAGCAAGTGATTACTCTGCAGCAGCCTCAACTACCTCAGCAGCCTCAACAACCTCTTCAACGGTGTCGTTAGCTACAGTGTCCTGAGCAACTTGTTTGTCGCAGCACTTGTTGCCGCAGCTCATTGCAGCAAATGCAACAGCTACGATAAGAAGCATCTTCTTCATAATTACTAATTTTTTTTAATCTTAAAGCTTTAAAATAGTTATTTTTCTTCGTCTTTTTACGAAAAACGGTGCAAAATTACTGCTTTTTTTGCATATGTGCAAATATTTTTGTAATTTTGCACACTCAATTTAGCATTTTATGGGAAAAAAGAGCGTTTTTGATAAGACAGACCTCAAATTTGTGGGGTTGAACATCGTATTAGCGGTCGTGATAGGTGCCGCTATCCTAATCGGTTTGATCATCTGGTTACGCGGTTACACGCAGCATGGTATCGAAGTGGAAGTGGAAGATGTACGTGGTATGGTGACCGGTGAAGCGGAACCGGTGCTGCAGGCGCAGGGTTTGCATCTGCAGGTGGTGGACTCTACCTACACGGACAAAGTGCCGTTTGGCACGATTGTTGAGCAGGATCCTAAACCGCTGAGTCATGCCAAGCACGGTAGAGCCGTCTATGTGACCATCAATGCGACGACCAAACGGCAGGTGACGATGCCTGATCTGCATGACATGAGTTATCGGCAGGCGGAGACGACGCTGCGCGGCATGGGTATTCAGGTGGATACAGTGTATGACTACGAACCGTCTGAGTTCCGCGACCTGGTGCTGGATGTAAAAACAGACACGGGTGCTATCCAACCCGGCACGAAGATACCGGTAGGCACCAAAGTGCGGCTCGTAGTGGGTTTCGGTAAAGGTACGGAATATGTGAAAGTGCCTACCATCGTAGGTCTGACCCTTCGCGATGCGCGTAGTCTGTTGCTCAACAACCGCTTGACCGTAGGGGCAGTGCATTATGCCGAACCCGAAGAAGAGGGCGTAGCGCAATATGTCTATCGCCAGGTACCCGATGCGGGTGAACGCTTGTTAGAGGGCGAGACGGTGACCCTCTATCTATCAGCAGATATCGAGAAAGCCGTCAAAGGTAACACGAACGAACCGGAGGACGAGAGTTGGTTTTAGAAGACGAAGAGATATGGGAGCGCTGGCGATGCGAAGTAGATAAGGGTCAGGGCAAGGAACGCGTGGACAAGTACCTCGCGGAGCACATGACCAATACCAGTCGTAATCGGATCCAGACGGCCGCCGATGCCGGGAATATATGGGTGAACGGTTCGCCGGTTGCCTCTAACTATCGCGTCAAACCGGGTGATGTCATCCAGGTGCTGCTGGATCATGAACCCCATGACTACACCATCACGCCGGAGAATATCCCCCTGACGGTCGTATATGAAGACGAGGACCTGATGGTGATCAATAAACCCGCCGGACTGGTGGTTCATCCCGGTCACGGTAACTACGAGCATACGCTGCTTCATGCCTTGGCATGGCATTTTGAGGAGGAATTAAAAATTAAAAATTCAAAATTAAAAATTGACATCAACGATCCCAACATCGGTCTTGTGCATCGTATTGACAAAGACACCTCAGGTCTGCTGCTTATCGCCAAGACCCCCGAAGCGAAGGCGCATCTGGCCAAGCAGTTCTTCGATCATACGACCGAGCGCACCTATAACGCCCTTGTATGGGGTACTTTCAAAGAAGACAGCGGTACGATCGAAGGAGCTTTGGCACGCGATAACAAAGACCGTACACTCTACCGCGTATGGGATCCGGAAGACTGTCCGCAAGCCAAAGAGGCGGTTACCCATTGGCGCGTACTGGAGCGCTTCCCGTATGTGACGCTGGTGGAATGTCGTCTGGAGACGGGTCGTACCCATCAGATACGCGTGCACATGAAGCATATCGGGCATCCGCTTTTCTGCGATGAGAAATACGGCGGATGTGAGATCTTGAAAGGACTGCGTACCCAGAAATACAAACAGTATATCGAGAATTGTTTTGCCCTCTGTCCCCGCCAAGTGCTGCACGCCCGCACCTTGGGTTTCACCCATCCGCGTACGGGTGAGAGGATGTTCTTCGACAGCGAATGGCCGGAAGACATGACGAATGTAATCACTAAATGGAGGAACTATGCACCAAATACTTTGGGTTGATGACGAGATAGACTTGTTACAACCGTATATCATTTATCTGAAAGGGAAGGGTTACGACTTGGTCACCGCTACCAACGGTGAAGATGCCCTGTCAATAGTCGAAAGTCAAAAGTCGAAAGTCGAAAGACCTATTGACATCGTTTTCTTGGATGAGAACATGCCGGGTATGACGGGTCTGGAGACGCTGCAGGAGATCAAGCGTCTGCATCCCGAAGTGCCGGTAGTGATGATCACCAAGTCCGAAGAGGAACATATCATGGAGCAGGCCATCGGGGAGAAGATAGCCGATTACCTGATCAAACCCGTTAACCCGAGTCAGATACTGCTGTGCCTCAAGAAACATATCCATCAGCATGAGATCGTGACCGAACAAGTGCAGCAGAACTATCGCCAGGAATGGAGCGATATCTCGTATATGATTGATACTGCCACGACCATCGAAGAATGGCAGGCTATCGAGCGGACACTCAGCAAATGGGATCTGGACTTGGAGAACAACCCCATGCGTTCGCTTATCGATGACCAGCGTACCCAAGCCAATGCCGCCTTTGCCAAATGGATCGGACGAAACTATGAGTCAATAGTCGAAAGTAGAAAGACCGCTTCGCTCAAAGACGAAAGCATTCTCATGTCTCCCGACGTGATGAAGCATGCGGTCTTTCCGTTACTGGACAAGGGTGAGAAAGTGCTGCTCTGCGTGATTGATAACTTCCGGTACGACCAGTGGAAAACGATCCAACCGCTTATCAGCGAGTTCTACACCGTGCAACATGAAGAGCAGTACACTTCGATCTTACCTACCGCTACCCAGTACGCCCGTAATGCCCTTTTCTCGGGTTTGATGCCGCTGCAGATCCAACAGATGTACCCTCAATACTGGGTGGAAGAAGGGGACGAAGAGACCAAGAACCAATACGAGAAAGAATTGGTACAGACACTTCTCGACCGCTACCGTCGCCGCGATAGTTTCAATTATTGGAAAGTGAACGAGAGCGATTTCTGCGAACGGGTGATTGCGCAGTTGAAGAACTCCCAGGCGGCACTCAATATCGTGGTACTCAATTTCATCGATATGTTGTCTCATTCGCGTACGGAGAGTAAGATGATGCGCGAACTGGCGAATGATGAAGTGGCATACCGCAGTCTGACGCTCAGTTGGTTCCGCCATTCGCCTACCTATGATCTGCTGCGCCGTGCTGCCGAACTGGGTTACACGCTTGTGCTCACTACCGATCACGGTACTACGCGCGTGAAGAACGCCGTGCAGATCCTGGCGGATAAGAACACGAATACGAACATCCGTTATAAAGTGGGTAAAGCGCTTAATTGTTCGTCGAAGAACGTCTTCTCCATCGAGCAACCCAAACAGGTCGGTTTACCCTGCCCGAATGTGAGTAGCAGTTATGCCTTCTGTACCGGTAGCGATTTCTTTGCGTACCCGAATCAGTTTAACTATTACGCGCAGTACTACCGCAATACCTTCCAGCACGGCGGTATATCGCTGGAAGAGATGATCATCCCGTTGGTAACGCTGGTGCCTAAAGCTCGGTAAGATGTTCGATTTTATTCTCATAGCAATCACTGTCCTGACATGGAATACCGCACGGATGGACTATACGCACAAGACCCCGAAGAACGAGGTGCTGCAGTTTCTCATATCCCAAGAGGCGGATGTGGTGTGTCTGCAAGAGGTGGATGTATATAAGAACGATGCGTTCCTGACGCTGGCGGAGGTGAAAAGTACGCTCAGCAAGAAATACCCGTACTCCTATCTGGATTTTATCGTCTATGACCAGCGCCATCAGTACGGCATGATGGTGTGGTCCAAGTATCCGCTCATTAACAAGCAGAGTATCCATTACGAGACGGTGGGAAACATGTCCAATCGCTGCGATATCGTGGTGGGTAACGACACGCTGCGGCTATTCAATAATCACTTGGAGTCCTATAATTTCCTGCCCGATGACTTCGGCGATATCGACCGTATCGAGGCCAAATGGCGTAGGGCCTTACCGCTGCGAAACCAGCAGGCGAGGGTGGTGCGAGACGAGATAGAAGCCAGTCCGTATCCCGTGATTGTGGTGGGTGACTTCAACTCCGTAGCCCTCAGTTATGCATATTGGCATATCAGCCGGGGGCTCCATGATGCATGGAACGAGACGCATTATCCCTGGCAATGGGGATCCACCTTCGAATACAAAGGATTCGGTGTGCGTATCGATTATATCTTGTCTTCCGAAACGCTGATACCTACCGCTTGCTTCGTGTCCTCCTTCCACGGGTCCGACCATAAACCCGTAACGGCTACTTTGGAATGGTAAAACAAACCACTATCACACGCGTTTGTGATAGTGGTAATCATCAAATTTATTCTTTTCGTCCGTACTGTCCAGCCTTCTATGCCTGCCGAGCTTGCTGCATAGATCCTGCCATAGTTCACCGGGTTCGCGCCAGTTGGTTTTTTTCCAGTACAGGATCAGCAACCATCCGAAGAGCATACCGCCCAGATGGGCGAAGTGGGCGACATGATCGGCATTGAGACCGGTGACCGTTCCTAAGCCCATAAACAGTTCGATGAGCGCATATATTATAACGAAGGTACGCGCGCGAATAGGAATCGGGATGAAGAGGATGAACAACGGGATATCCGGATAGAGCCATCCGAAGGCGAACAGGATTCCAAAAACGGCACCCGATGCACCGATCGTATTCAGCATCGTGGCGTAATACGCTAACTGAGAAGCACCGTACGACGCTGCCATATTACTGAGCATCAGACTCCATACCACTTCTTGAATGAATGCGGCACCCAACCCGCATACGAGATAGTACATCGCAAAACGACGAGCACCCCAGTGTTGCTCAATCATCGGGGCAAACATCCATACCGCGAACATGTTAAAAAAGATATGGCTAAAGTCGGCGTGCAGGAACATATAAGTCACCGGTTGCCACCAATGAAACGACTGCGCACCATAATAATGAAGACCGCAAAGGGCATTCAGATCCACGCCGTACCGAATTAAAATGCCGGTCAGCAGAAAAACAATCAAATTGGCTATCAGCAGATAGCGCGTCACTGTCGGTAAATTTCTCATAACGGGTGCAAAAGTACTAAAAAAATCGGATATAAACGCATAAAAAGTGTATAAAATTGATAAAAATGCATTTTTTTTGCATAAAAGTGAATTTTTTTTCCAAAAATATTTGGTATTTAAAGAATTTTTAGTAATTTTGCAAGCGTATTCCGAAATAGGAACTAATAATTCACATTATTAATAACTAAAAAACGCAAAGTTATGAACAAATCAGAACTCGTAAAAGCAGCAGCAGCTAAGGCTGAGGTATCTGCAGCATTGGCAGCAAAAGTTCTTGACGCAGCTCTCGAGGCAGCAGTTGAGGCAGTTAAGAAAGGCGAGAATGTACAGCTCGTAGGTTACGCTAACATCGCAGTTGTAGAGAAAGCAGCTCGCAAGGCTAAAAACCCGCGTACAGGTGCCGTTATCAACATCCCGGCAAAGAAGGCTGTTAAGATGAAAGCTGGTGCTAAATTCGCTCTCTAATCGAGCAATGGTAGCTTAGCAAACGAGTTGCTCTACACAAACGGGCAACTCGTTTTGTGTCTGTTTTAGTAAAGGTATCAAAATCAAGTATGCTGAATATTATTTTATGCGGCGCTCCGGGCAGCGGTAAGGGTACGCAGTCAGCTTTTATTTCTCAGAAATACGGTGTACAGCATCTCTCGACGGGTGATGTGCTGCGCGCGGAGATAGCTTCAGGCAGCGAACTGGGAAAGCAGATCGATGCACTGATCTCAAAGGGAAACCTCGTGCCGGACGAGATGATGTACGGGGTGATCGAGAATTATATCGCTTCACTTCCTGCAGACTGCAAAGGTACGATCTTCGACGGCTACCCCCGCACGGTGGCGCAAGCGGAGGCATTGACAGGTTTGCTCAATAAATACAACATGGAGGCGATTATGATCGACCTCATGGTGGATGAGCAACTTCTCATCCAGCGCCTAATCGAGCGCGGAAAAGTGAGCGGACGTGCCGATGATAATCTCAATACGATTCGTCATCGTATCGCCGTTTATCATAATCAGACAGAACCTATTGCGCATTATTATCTGCATCACGGCAATTATTATGCTGTGAACGGAAACCACACCATGGCCGATGTCTTCCTGCAGATCATGCGTATTATCGATAATTATGGCCGCTAATTTTATAGACTACGTTAAGATCTACTGCCGCTCCGGAAAGGGTGGCGCGGGTTGCATGCACCTCCATCGTGCCAAGTACTTGCCCAAAGGCGGTCCTGATGGCGGCGACGGAGGTAAGGGTGGTTCGATCATCTTACGCGGTAATCGCAACCTCTGGACCCTGCTGCACCTCAAGTACCAGAAGCATATCATGGCGACCGACGGTGGCAAAGGTGGTCAGAGTCGTTCGTTCGGTAAGGACGGCGAGGATAAGATCATCGAGGTGCCCTGCGGTACGGTTGTTTATGACGGCGAGACGGGTGAGTTCATCTGCGAGGTGAAGGAGCATGACGAACGCGTGGTACTGCTCAAGGGTGGTCGCGGCGGTCTGGGCAACTGGCATTTCCGTACGGCTACCAATCAAGCTCCGCGTTATGCCCAACCCGGTGAACCGGCGCAGGAACGTACGGTGATCATGCAACTCAAAGTGCTGGCAGATGTCGGTCTGGTGGGATTCCCCAATGCCGGCAAATCGACCCTGCTCAGCGTAGTCTCTGCTGCCAAGCCCGAGATAGCGGATTATCCCTTCACTACCCTTACACCCCAACTTGGCATCGTCTCCTATCGCGACGGACGGTCGTTCTGTATGGCGGATATCCCCGGTATCATCGAGGGTGCCAGTGAGGGACGCGGTTTGGGTTTGCGGTTCTTGCGCCATATAGAGCGTAATGCGGTGCTGCTCTTCATGGTACCGGCTACCAGCGAAGATATCATCAAGGAATACAAGATCCTCTTGCACGAACTGGAGCAGTACAATCCCGAATTGCTCACCAAAGCGCGGATCCTGGCCATCACCAAGATAGATGCTATCGAGCCCAAGGAACTGAAGAAACTGCAGGCTTCCAAGAAACTGCAGAAACTGGAACTTCCCGTAGTCTTCATCTCGTCTGTAGCCGGTATGGGTATTGATGAACTCAAAGATGCACTATGGGAAGAACTGAATAAGGAACAGAATCAAGTCATCGAGATCTCGCATGCGCCGATCGATGTCAAAGTCAATGAGGAAATGAGCGCTTCGCTCAATGATGAAATGATGGAGGAAGAAGAGGGTACAATCTATCTCAATGAGGTGGAGGAGGAGTGGGATCTCGATAAATATAAAGGTATCGGATGGGATGACGGTGTCTCCGATTAACGGGGAAACCATAGACGGAAGGGGCAAAACAATGACGCAGTGGTACGATAGGATGATCGAATGGCGGGAACGCCATATCAGCGAGAAGCACTTGGTGCTCCTCCTCTCCTTCTTCGTAGGCGCTTTCTGCGCTGCAGCTGCAGCTATCCTTAAGACCTTTATCCATTTCATACAGCGGCTGGTGGAAGAACAGTTGATAGCCGATGAGCATACATGGTGGTATCTCATCACCCCGGTCATCGGTATCACCCTTGCCGCGCTGTTTGTCAAATATATCGTGCGGGATGATATATCGCATGGTATCACGAAGATCCTGTATGCTATCTCGCAGCGTAAATCGATCATCAAGGCCCATAACATGTGGTCGTCCATTGTCGGTTCAGGTCTGACTATCGGTTTCGGTGGTTCGGTCGGAGCGGAGGCACCTATCGTATTGACCGGTGCCGCTATCGGTTCGAACTTGGCCAAAGCATTCCGGTTGGATCAGAAGACGATGATGCTCATGATCGGATGCGGTGCCGCCGGTGCGATAGGCGGTATCTTCAAAGCTCCGATAGCAGGTTTGGTCTTTACACTCGAGGTGCTGATGATGGATCTGACGATGACCTCCGTCGCGCCGCTTTTGATATCGTCGGTTACGGCTACCGCGCTTTCCTATATCCTCACGGGTGTAGAACCGATGTTCCCGCTGGCTATGGCCGAACCCTTCCTGGTACAGCGTATCCCGTGGTATATGATTCTCGGTGTCGTTTGCGGTTTAGTCAGTCTCTATTTTACGCGAGGCATGAATAAGCTGGAGCAATGGATGAAGCACTCTATCCGGAATATGTGGCTCAAACTGCTGGTAGGCGGTGTGACGCTGAGTGTGCTCATCTTCTTGTTCCCACCGCTCTACGGCGAAGGATACGATGTGATCCGCCAACTGATCAATGGAGACAGTCTCAGTGCCTTGGGAAATAGTCCGCTGCTTTCAGAGACGAATACGCAGTTGGTTATCCTCGGTTACTTCGGTGCAATCATTCTATTGAAGATTGTGGCATCGGTGGCTACCAACGGTGCCGGTGGTGTCGGTGGTATCTTCGCTCCTTCGCTCTTCATGGGTGCTATCGTAGGTTTCGTGACGGCGCGTATCATGAACCTGACGGGACTGATGGTGCCGGAGACAAATTTTGCCTTAGTCGGTATGGCCGGACTCATGTCGGGTGTCATGCATGCACCGCTGACGGGTATCTTCCTTATTGCCGAACTGACCGGCGGCTATCACCTTTTCATGCCATTGATGATCGTGAGCGTCATCTCGTATCTGACGATCATGCTCTTCGAACCCCACTCCCTGTACGCCATGCGTCTGGCGCAAAAAGGCGAACTGCTCACCCATAACAAGGACCGCAATGTGCTCACCTTGCTCAAGATGGATAGCGTGCTGGAGACGGATTTTATCACTATCACGCCGGAGATGACGCTGGGCGAACTGGTGAAAGTGATCAGCGAGAGCAAGCGGAATATCTTCCCCGTCATTGACCATGACGGACGCTTACGCGGTATATTGCTGTTGGACGAAGTGCGAAACATCATGTTCCAACCGCGTCTATATAGGCGCTTCACGGTAGGTCAGCTGATGACCTCACCGCCTGCCGTGCTGCGTTTTGACCTACCGATGGAGAAAGTGATGGAGACTTTTGAAGACACCGGTGCGTGGAACCTGCCGGTAGTGGATCAGGACCGGCGTTACCTTGGATTTGTGTCCAAATCGAAAATATTCAACTCCTATCGCCATGTGCTCGTGCATTTCAGCGAGGAGTAAAAGACTAAAATACTACAACCTATGCAAATATCTGAACGTGTAAATAAGATTGCTGCTTCGCAGAGTCTGGCGATGGCGGCACGCTGTCGGGAGATGAAAGCGGCAGGAATGGATGTGATCAGTATGTCGCTCGGCGAACCGGATTTTGATACGCCGGAGCATGTGCGTCGTGCGGCGCAGGAAGCGATTGATAATCACTGGTCGCATTACGGACCCGTACCGGGTATCCCGTCCTTGCGCGCTGCAGCTGCAGCCCAACAGAATGCAGTCATCGGTAATGCCATCACTTGGCAGGCCGAAGATGTGATCGTATCGGTGGGCGCTAAAATGGCTATCTTCAATGCCGTGCAGACGGCCATCAATCCCGGCGACGAGGTGATCATCCCCATGCCGAGTTGGGTCAGTTACGGCGAGATGGTCAAACTGGCGGAAGGTATAGTCGTACCGGTACAGACGCGCTACGAAGAGGATTACTGCCTTACGGCGGACCAACTGCGCGAGGTGCTGAGTCCGCGTACACGCATGATCATCCTCTGCAGTCCCAATAATCCTACCGGCTCTGTGTATTCCCGTCAACGCATGGCGGAACTCGTGGCGGTTCTGCGCGATTATCCGGAGGTGATCGTGTTGGCAGATGAGATATACGCCTCTATCGTGTATGGCGAACCCGCTACTTCGTTTGCTTCGTTTGCCGAGTTGGCAGACCGTTTGATCATTATCAACGGTGTCAGCAAGGCTTATGCCATGACCGGCTATCGTATCGGATGGATGATGACCAAGGATAAAGCGTTCATCGCCGCTTGTACCCGGTTACAAGGACAACAGTTGACATGTGCTACGATGGTAGCGCAGAAAGCGGCCGAAGTGGCATTGACCAGTCCGCAAGACACCGTGGAAGCGATGCGTAAGGTTTTCGAAGAACGCAGAAACCTCATCTGCCGGTTAGCAGCAGAGATCCCGGGATTTAAGTTCCGTGAACCGAAAGGTGCTTTCTATCTCTTCCCGGATGTAACGGCATTGGGAACAGGTGACGAAGTGGCTGAGAGATTACTGGAGAAAGCGCATGTGGCTACCGTATCCGGTTCAGCCTTCGGCTATCCCTCCTGTATCCGTCTGTCTTATGCCATCAGTACGGAGGAAATTACGGAGGCAATGCGGCGTATAAAAGAAGCGCTAACCGTATAAAAACAAAGAAGGATGTCTCCCGACATCCCAATCTTTTTACTTAACCTTAAATCTAATACCATGAAAAACACGGTGCAAAAGTACTGCTTTTTGACGATATGACCAAATAATTTCTCAAAAAAATGTTATAAAACATAAAAATGTCAATTCAACTTTACAAAAAGACAGTGCTTTGATGCCTTTTACGATATTTTAGTTTTCTTCTAATAAATCCGGTCTTCTTTCCATTGTATGCGCTAATGATTGCTCGTACAACCATTCTTCCACCTTGGCCTGATGGCCGGAAAGAAGGATCTCCGGTACTTTCCATCCTTTGTAATCGGCAGGTCGGGTATAAACACCCGCTTCCAGTAATCCGTCTTGGAACGAATCGTTCAAGGCACTCTCCACATCGCCTAATGCACCGGGTAAAAGGCGAACAATGGCATCGGTCATCATGGCTGCCGGCATCTCACCGCCCGTCAGCACAAAATCACCGATACTGTACTCCCGTGTGATCAGATGATCCCGCACACGCTGGTCCACACCCTTGTAATGTCCGCACAGGATGATGATATTCTCCTTGAGCGACAGTTCATTGGCCGCTTTTTGGTCAAAACGTTCTCCGTCCGGAGCGGTGAAAATGATCTCGTCATAGTTGCGTTCGGACTTCAGGTGCGCGATGCAACGGTCGATAGGTTCGATCTGCAGTACCATGCCGGCACCGAAACCGAACGCATAGTCATCTACTTTGCGATGCTTGTCCAAAGTCCAATCCCGTAAGTTATGCACATAAATCTCGCAAAGACCTTTGTTCTTCGCGCGCTGAATGATAGAATGGTTGAGCGGAGACTCCAACAATTCCGGACAACATGTGATAATATCGATTCGCATAAATATAGTTTTTAGGGCACGGGGTCATATCCGCTACCACCCCATGGATGGCATCGGCAGATCCGCTTGATACCTAACCAACCGCCTTTGAAAATACCATGTTTGAGTACCGCTTCCACCATGTATTGACTGCAAGTCGGGGTGAAGCGACAAGAGGGCGGCGTCAACGGCGATATGAAGGCGCGGTAAAAATAAACCGGCAGCAAAAAAAGTTTCCTTACGCCTGTTCTGATATCTTCTTTAGAGACTTGCATATGGCTTTTTCAATGACAGCGAAGGCTTGTTCTTCTTTATCCATGTAATTGAAGGCGATTTGATAATGTCCTTCTCCTAACATATCCTGGTGGAGGCGATAGGCTTCCCGCATCAAGCGACGCAGATGATTGCGTTTGACGGCGCGTTTGAAGAGCGATTTGGGTGCCCATACCAGCACTTGTGTCTCCCCTTCCGTCGGTTGATAAGTCACCCGCAGAGGCCATGCCACAAACCGCTTCCCCGCTTTGTATAGTTGCGCGATACGCAACTGTCCGCAGAGTTTGCTATGTTTCGGAAAAGTATTAGGCATTCTTCTCCAAGTAATCGGCGATAGCCATAGGAAGCGAAGCAAACGCTTTACCCGGTCCGGCTTCTATATCTACGCGGAAACCCGCTTCGTCCAGTGCCCGCACAGTACCTTCACCAAAGGCTGCGATCAGTGTCTTGCCTTGTTTCCATTCCGGGAAGTTCTCGCGTAACGAAGTGACACCTGCAGGGGTGAAGAGTGCGATCAGATCATAATCAAACGCTTTGTCTGCCGGCCAGGGAGTGGTCACCGTGCGGTACATGATCGCCGGTTGTACTTCTACATGATTTTCGGCGAACATGTTGATCGCGTCCTGATTATGGATGTCAGAGAGCACCATCAGGTAGCGCTCGTTGGGACGACGGTGCATCGCCGGAAGGAGATCTTCGAATTTATTTCCCGATTCGGGGAAAAAGACCTTCCGCTTGCGATAATTGATAAATTTCTGTAAATAAAGACCTACCGACTCCGAGTTGCAGTAGTAATGCATCGAGTCCGGCACATTGAGTCGCATCTCTTCGCACATGCGGAAATAATGCTCTGCACCGAGTTTGGAATTAAGAATAACAGCGGTATAATCCAGCGGATTAATATGCTGCTGGCGAAATTCGCGTGCAGACAGACCTTCAATATGAATAAACTGATAAAATTCACATTGCACGCCGAACTGCTCTTCCAAACGGGTGTAAGGATTATGCGCCGTTTCAGGGCGCGGTTGAGAAAATAGAATCTTTTGTATCATATCATCGATATCGTTTTCGAACCAAGGAAGAAGATTAACCCGTAGGGTATCACTTCTAATGTACATATATAGAGAGCTACATAGACGATAGCCATCGGAGACTGGATGTAATTGCGCGCCATGCGAAAGAGCCATAGCAAGAGGAACACTACCGCTACGCTACCCAGTATCCATCCGTTCACCGTACTGCTACCGATACGCATCGCAACCAACAAAGCGGGGTACAGAATGCAACTCACGATCGTGATGATGTCGCCGTACTGCTCATATGCCGGCGAGAATCGGCGGGAGATCTGGAAGGTGTAATCCAAGATACCGTTGCAAAGCATCTTACCTACCAGTACCGCCAGAATGACACAGCATAAAGCGGCATATTCACCGAACCCGTACTCACCATCCGTATAGAGGCATAGGTATAAACCCATCCCGATGGTACCGATGCGGAAAAGGGTCATCATCACCTGACCCGGAAAATTCACCGGTGCATCTCTGTAAGTGCGTTCGTTGCGGGAAAAGAGCGAGGAAGCTGCTTGGCTGATCACGCCGGGTTGCAACACTTCACCCAGCACGGCGCATAGTAGTAGCGCCAACATCGTCCAACCGCACCACGGTGCACTCATCGGAGATAATATGTGACCTATTCCGTCCATAGATATAACTTATCGCCGCGACGAACCAACCGGTCCGTCTTAAGCGAGAAAAACTGTCCTTTCTGTACGCGTTGTGTCGGATTACCTTTCGCATCACGCATACCTTCGGCCTTACATTCATATACACCGGTGGTCTCACCGGTAAGCAGCAAGTCCTGTCCTTCTTCAATCGCTTCTACGGCTTCTACCAAGAACTCAGCCACACTCAGGTTCTTGAAGAAATTGGTGCATTTGGCAGCGTAGATCTTCTTGCGCGTCGCCTTGTTTCCGTACGAATGCGTCCATTCACCCAAGCGTTGCCCCTGATAATACCCGTCCCAAAAACCGCGGTTGAAGACCCGACTGAGTCGTTCGTTCCAATTCGCTATCTTCGGTTCGATCACAGCATCGTCGCTATACTCACCATGTTGCCATGCTTCCACGGCCTCTTTGTAACAACTGACTACAGTGGATACATACTCCGCACCGCGGGCACGACCTTCGATCTTAAGCACCCTCACACCGGCATCCAGCATCTTATTCAGGAAATGAATAGTCTTCAGATCCTTGGGGCTCATGATATACTGGTTGTTGATATCCAGTTCCATATCGGAACTCTTGTCCTTCACCGTATAACCTCTGCGACATACCTGCACGCACGCTCCGCGATTGGCACTCAGCCCGTAGTTATTAAGACTCAGATAACATTTCCCGCTTACGGCCATACATAACGCACCGTGGCAGAACATCTCAATGCGGATAGGCTGTCCGCTGCGACCGCATATATGTTGCTCTTGGATATCCTTGTATATCGATGCTACCTGTTCCATGTTCAGCTCACGTGCCAAAACAACTACATCGGCAAATTGCGCGTAGAACTTCAGCGCATCCGTATTGGCGATATTGAGTTGGGTGGACAGGTGCACTTCCTGACCAATCGCGTTGGCGTACTGCATCACGGCGATATCACTCGCAATGACAGCATCTACCCCTACTGCATGCGCCTTATCCACTATCTGATGCATCAGCGGTAGGTCCTCCGGATACATGACTGTGTTAACCGTCAGGTAGGTCTTTACCCCCGCCTCACGACAGGTAGCAACGATAGTGGCCATATCGTCCGTGGTGAAGTTAACCGAACTGCGGGCACGCATGTTCAGATGCTCGATACCGAAATAGACACTGGTAGCTCCGGCGTTGATAGCCGCAGCCAAACTTTCCCAGCATCCCACAGGGGCCATTATTTCGATTTGCGTATTCGTCATACTACGATTAAGACGGAGTGCTCGTAAGCACTTCGGCTATCTGTACCGCATTAAGGGCGGCACCTTTGCGAATCTGATCGCTTACGCACCAGAAACTTAACCCGCACTCATCGGTTAGGTCTTTGCGTATCCTACCGATGAACACTTCATCTTTACCACTCAAAAAGAGCGGCATAGGGTATATCTTATTTTCCGGTTCGTCCATCAGCACGCAGCCTTGCGCTTTGGCAAAAGCCGCTTTGGCTTGCTCCACACTCACCGGTTGTTTTGTTTCAATCCATATACTCTCGCTGTGTGCCCGCAAAGAGGGAACACGCACGCAAGTAGCACTCACTTTGACATCCGAGTGCATGATCTTTCGCGTCTCATGGTACATCTTCATCTCCTCTTTCGTGTAACCGTTATCGGTGAAAACATCGATATGCGGGATGAGATTATACGCTAACTGGTACGCAAACTTATTCACCGTCACTTCTTCTCCGTTCAACACCTGACGGTATTGTGTCTCCAGTTCTTTCATCGCTTGTGCACCGGCACCCGAAGCGGCCTGATAAGTGGCTACATGTACGCGTTTGATATGACTGATCTGCTCAATAGCCTGCAGCGCTACCACCATTTGAATCGTTGTGCAATTGGGATTAGCGATGATATGACGCGGACAATTCAAAGCATCCGCAGCATTAACCTCCGGCACTACCAATGGCACATCCTCGTCCATGCGGAAGGCCGACGAGTTATCAATCATAATAGCACCGAAACGGGTAATATCCTCCGCATATGCACGTGACACACTTGCGCCCGCGGATACAAAAGCAATATCGACGCCTTGGAATGCGTCGTCATGTTGCAGCAATCGAACGGTATGTTCTTTGCCGCGGAAAAGGTATGTAGTGCCGGCACTTCGTTCCGAACCGAATAAGCGGAGTTCGGAAATCGGGAACTGCCGCTGTTCAAGTACAGCCAGCAGTTCCTGTCCGACGGCGCCCGAGGCGCCTACGATGGCAATAACCATAATTAAGCCAATGCTACTACGAGTTCAGCCTCACCTTCTGCGAAGGTTACTTTACCTTCACGAGCGAGCCATCCGAGAGCCAGATACAGCTCCTCGTTCTTGAGCTTGGTAGCTTTCTTCAGTGCCTTCAAACCGAGAGCACCGTTCTGCAGAGCGCCCCAAATAGCGCCTGCGTTCTGACCAATTGTTGTAATCATAATACCTTAAATAATTATTTGTGACTAATAGGAGTGATATATGGGTCACTCTTCCCATTTCTTAAATATCAGACATGCGTTGTGTCCGCCGAAACCGAAGGTATTGCTCAGCGCATACTTGATGTTGCGTTTTTGCGCCTTGTCGAAGGTGAAATTGATACGGTAATCAATCTCTTCATCGTTATCCTCCGGGTCATGATTGATGGTCGGAGGAATAATACCGTCCTTGAGCGCCATGATACATGCCAGAGCTTCTACGGCACCCGTAGCACCGATTAGGTGACCGGTCATCGACTTGGTCGAATCCAGGTTCATCTCATACACATGATCCCCGAAAACGCGCTGGATAGCTTTCACTTCCGTTACGTCACCCAGCGGTGTCGAAGTACCGTGCGTGTTGATGAAATCGATCTGCTCCGGTGCCAACCCCGCATCCTTGAGTGCCAAACGCATGACGCGCTCTGCTCCCTTTCCTTCTGGATCCGGCGCCGTCATATGGTAGGCATCCGAAGTCATTCCTTCGCCCACTATCTCTGCGTAGATCTTCGCTCCGCGGGCTTTGGCATGCTCGTATTCCTCCATGATCAGACAGGCTGCACCTTCACCCAATACGAATCCGTCACGACTCTTCGAGAACGGACGGCTGGCGGTAGACGGCGAATCATTGCGGGTAGATAAAGCATGCAGACTGTTAAATCCTCCGATACCTGTGTAGGTCACATCCGCGTCCGCACCTCCTGTTAACAGCACATCCGCATGACCCAGACGGATCTGGTCGAATGCCGAACCTACGGCATGGGATGAAGAGGAACAAGCGGTAGATACCGAGAAACTCGGACCTCCCAACCCGAAGCGGATGGAGATCTGACCGGCCGCAATACTCGGGATAGCTTTCGGAATCATAAACGGATTGAAACGCGGCACACCGTCGCCTTTCGCGAAATCGATGATCTCCGACTCAGTGGATTGCAAACCACCCATACCGCTGCCCCAGATCACACCGACACGACTGCGGTCCTCTTTCTCCAGATCGATACCGCTGTCGCGTAATGCTTCGTCTGCTACGCAGACAGAGAACTGCGAATAGCGATCCATCTTGCGTGCTTCCTTGCGATCCATCACAACCGAAGGGTCAAAGTCCTTCACTTCACCCGCAAACTGTGTCTTGAATAAACTCGCGTCAAAAGCGGTGATAGGCGCTATTCCGCTTACTCCGTTTACCAAGGCCTGCCATGTCTCCGGCGCGGAATTTCCTACCGGGGTCAAGGCTCCCAGACCTGTTATTACAACTCGTTTTAACTGCATCTTTATCGAATGTACTTATAAAAAGCATACGAGTTTACAGTTTGCCCGTAAACTCGTAAACCACTTGTGGAAGCGAATTACTTCATTGCATTTTCCACATAAGCGATTGCATCACCTACGGTAGCAATCTTCTGTGCATCCTCGTCCGGAATGGATATGTTAAAATCCTTCTCAAACTCCATAATCATCTCCACGGTATCCAAAGAATCTGCACCCAGATCGGTCTGGAAGTTAGCATCGTTCGTTACTTGAGATTCCTCAACGCCAAGCTTATCAACGATAATCGCTTTCACTTTTGCATCAATTTCTGCCATAATACTAAATCTTTAAAAGTTAATATTTATGTGTGTTTTTATTAAATTTCAATCCTATCTATATTCGCGTATTTTGCAAATACGGCACAAAATTACTGCTTTTTTCTGAAATACGCAAATTTTTTTGTTTTAATTTTTATTTTTGTCACCTAAAAATAGCATAATCTTACCTAAATAGGCACCAGATTTGCTCATTTGGGCTACCGGAATGCTATCACCGTCCAAATTGGCAACGCGTACATGGTCGTACAATTGATGCGTATGACCACCGATCACCACATCGATTCCGCGTGTGCATCCTACCATCGACACATCGCATACATCCTCCGGCGCTTTACCATAGGTACCCATATGACTCAAGCATACGACGATATCGCATCCTTGTGCCCGTAAGGTATCTGCCATCGCTTGCGCAATCGGGTAGGGTTCCAGATACTGCACCGGCAAAAAATTCTTATCAGCAATCAAACCCTTCGGGTCGCATCCCAGACCAAAAATGCCGATCTTCAATCCTCCTTTGCGCACAATCGTAAACGGTTTGATAATCCCTTCCAAAGCAGTACCCGTAAAGTCATAATTGGCGCATACAACGGGGAATTTGGCAGTCTTGAGTACTTCCGCCAAGGTATCCAAACCGTTGTCAAACTCATGGTTTCCCAGCGTAGCGGCATCGTACCCCATCCTGTTCATCGCGTTAATCTCTACTCGACCGTGATAAAAATTAAAGAACGGTGTGCCTTGACAAAAATCACCCGCATCTACTAGCAGCAAGTGCTTATCCCCTTTGCGCTCCTCCCGAATCAAACCCATCCGACGGGCATATCCACCTTGACCGTTAGCCTTCGGCTCGACCTGCGAATGTGTATCATTCGTGTGCAGTATTGTCAGATGATCTTGCGGTGTACAAGCGGCAAGAAAAAAACTTGATAATAGATAAAAAAGGAATGAATATGTCTTCATGATATATCAAAAATCTAAAATCTAAAATCTTCTCCCTATCTCTTCATCGCTCAGCAGCGATACAATCGTTTTCCCCTTTGTCGTGCGTTGGTATTGCGGCAGTTCTACCAGTTTGGTAACCAACTCCCGCATCTCTTCTTCGCTCAGCGTCTTACCATTGGGAATAGCTGCGCTCTCGGCCATAGTGACCGCGATCTGTTCGCGCCATTCGGTTTGCGTATCTGCTCCCCGTTCCCGTACATTATGGATAATATCTTGTACCACCAATACTGACGATTGGTTGGCGAGTTGCGCCGGTAATCCTTGGATAGAAAAACTATCCGGACTGAGTTGCTCGATATCAAAACCGATCGCCCGCAAATCCGGCAGCAGATGATTCACCAATACCATCTCATCCGGCGGCAACACCAACACTTCCGGGAATAGAAGCTGCTGCATAGCACCTTGCGTCATACGCAATTGTTCCAGGAACTGGTGATACAGTACCGCCGTATGGGCACGATGCTGGTTAATCAGCACCAACCCATGACTCGTTGGCAGCAATATATACTTACCCGCATACTGCCATAGCGGACAAGATTCTACATCTTCCGGCCGCAATAAATCATCATTGAGCGAAGCGCTCATTCCATCATTGAGTTCGCTATGCGAACGCTCATTTTTCAATCCTTCATACAAACTCTCCCAATGGCTCACCGGGCGCTGCTGCTCTACATATGACTGACGGGAATGGAAGGGATTATAATTCGGATCAACCGTCACTTTCGGTAGACTTACCGGATGCGTCTGAGCCACGGGAATATCGATACTTCCCGTTGTGTCGAAATCAATCTGCGGTGCTAAGGTAAATTTCCCCAACGCTTCTCGTACCGATGCCATCAGGATCTGGAAGATCGTCTGTTCGTCAGCAAACTTGATCTCCGTCTTCGTGGGGTGAATATTGACATCAATAGCTTCCGGAGCAATCGTGAAATAGATAAAGAACGACGGCTGATAGTCATTGGACAGCATACCCGAATAGGCCGTCTGTACCGCTTTCAAAAAGTATGGATGACGCATGTATCGGCCGTTCACAAAAAAATACTGCTCCGATTTCTTGGTCGCATTCTCCGGCTTAACTACAAATCCGTGTATCGACACCAGTTCTGTATCCGTATTGATATCTACGAAGGCAGAAGTATAGACATTCTTCTTCGGATTACCGAACACCGCCTCAATCCGTTGTTTCTCGCTTCCTGCCGGTAATTCCAATAGTATCTCATCGTTATGCACGAAGGTAAAAGTAACCTTCGGATAAACGAGGACAATATGGTAGAATTCAGTCAGCAGGTTGCGCAACTCCGTTTGGTCGGTCTTAAGGAATTTCCTTCTTACCGGCACATTGAAAAACAGGTTACTTACCTTGATATTCGTTCCTATCGGACAACTGCAGGGCTCCTGACGCACTATGTCCGATCCGTGAATTTCCAGAAGTGTACCCGTTTCGTCTTCCTTGCGCCGCGTGGTCATCTCCACTTGCGCTACGGCACAGATACTGGCTAATGCCTCTCCGCGAAAACCCATCGTGCGTAATGAAAACAGATCCTGTGCCTCCCGAATCTTACTGGTTGCATGCCGTTCAAAAGCCAGACGGGCATCCGTCTCGCTCATGCCGATACCGTCATCTATCACCTGGAGCAGTGTCCTGCCCGCATCGCGAACAATCACCTGCACACGGGTGGCACCCGCGTCCAAGCTGTTCTCTACGAGCTCTTTCAGACATGACGCAGGGCGTTGGATCACCTCACCCGCGGCAATCTGATTGGCTACGCTATCCGGTAATAAATGAATAATATCCATGCCATCACGCGCCTACGCGCGTATTATAAAAGGAAATAGAAGGTAAAAACCAACAATCCGAGTAGCACTAACCAGAAAACCAGACGGGATTCTTTTTTCTTGCGCAACTCCGTCATGTTCTTTTCGTGCTCTTCTCGGAAAGACCCGTGATGAAGACGCGCAAGTTTTTTATCCTTGCGCGCCTCCTTTTCCTCGTCAAAGTAAATGGGGCGATAGTCCCACTCACGGGGTTTGTTTACTTTCGGAAATAATACCGACATTATTTAACGATTGCTTGGAACTCAGCGTCCTCTGCAAACTTAGCGAACTCGATATCCTCAGCAGCGCGTGCTTTGAGAGCTGCATCCTGAGCAATAGCGGACTTCAAGTTTGCATAAACGGCATCTTTGTCGTTTGTGCGAGCACCTACAACAGCCTTCAGGTAAGCAGTCGTAGCGTTCGGCTCCTTCACATTATTGAGCGTAGCGCTTGCTGCTGCATACTCCTCGTTCAGGATCTGCTGAACAGCGGCGTTGTTAGTAGCCTTGCTACCGTATGCTTTCTTAGCAGCTGCATAGTCACCCTTCTGCGTGTAGAGCGTACCGAGAGCAGCATCCAAGTCACCCTTCGTGCCGGCTGCCTTACCAAAATACTCCTCAGCTTTTGCCAAGTCACCGTCAGCCATAGCAGCGATTCCTGCGTTGTAGTTTACATCCGGATCATTCGGCTGGATAGCCAAAGCCTTTGCATAGCAACGACGAGCCTCAGCAATGTTACCTGCCTCGAAATAGAGTTGACCCATACCGTTCCATGCACGGTAGTCGTTGTACAACTCAGCAGCTTTGTTATAGATAGCCATTTTCTCACCGTTGTCATTGGTCAGCGTAGCAGCATAGAGCAACTCCTCAACGCTCAGTTGAGCCGGGTCGTTCTTTGCCAACTCGCGGATCTCGTCATCGCTCTTACCGATCAGGTCGGTCGTCAGGATGAGGCGGCTGCGACGGAGTGCCGGAAGGATCTCCTCAGCGATGTTCTTGTAAACAGCGCTCAGGTTCTTGATCTGTGCCTCGCGCTCCTCAGGATCGCTATACATAGAGAGTACGCGCAGAACCAACTCCTTGTCCTGGAGGTTGCTGTTCTCCATAGCTGCCTGGAAACCTGCCCAGTCCTCTGCGGTGATGTTCGACTCAATCTCTTTGTTCACTTTGTTCTTCTTCATGTTCTGCTTGAGGAAGTCCTGAGCTACTTTCTGACGGTTCTGAGCCAACTTCTCGTTCAGGTCCATACCACCATCCGGCGATGCATAACCTGCAACCTCGATCTTGTTGATCTCTTTGCGCTCTGCGTCGTTAGCGTCTTTGATAGCAGCCTGCAATGCCTTTACAGCATCCGACTTAGTCTCGCTGGCGCGGAGGTTAGCGCTCTGAATCAAGAACTTGATGTCAGCCTCGGTCAACTCCTGGATAACGCGTTGGAACTTATCCGGCGTAGCAGCCGTCTTGTTGTCCTTTGCTTGTGCCAACTCATCCGTAGCAATAACGCCGTCAGCAATCTTCAGGTCAGGAATCTCAATCACTTTCTTACCTACGCGTGCCTCAAAACGAAGATAGAGCTCCGATTTGTGCATACCCGGAACATAGTCGAACGAGCAACTCTGCGAATAACGACCACCTTCACGGTAGTTAACGGTCTTGCCGTTCTCTTTCGCTTTCTCTCCAACATAAGTTACAGACTCACCAACGGACTCTTGACCCTGGTACTTCAATACCGGAGTAACTACGAGAACGCCTTTCTTCGCAAATTTCTTCTCAGGGAAAGTACCGGTAATTTGTGCATCTACTTTGTCGCCTACTTTTACCAGCGGGTTCGGATTAACAGAAATCTGATCGGGTTCCGGTAACGTCTTGTTACACGATGCCAACAATGCTACTGCAGCAATGAGGCTAAGAAATAAACCTTTCTTCATATGCTTAAAAATATGGTTAATAAATGTTATTTATTCAAATTTGCGGCAAAGTTACAACAAAAAATGCATATATGCAAGTATTTTCGCCTTTTTTTGTGTAAAAAGTTCTTTTTTTCTTGCATATTTGCAAAAAAAAGTGTAATTTTGCGTCCAAAATTGAAAATTACTAATACTATATATCTATGATTTTGGATAAATTAGAGAACGCTGATTGGTATTATGACAGCGTACCCGGGCTCAAAGAATTCATGAAGTTCTACAACGAGAACGACCTTGAGGAAATGCCGGCATGTAAGATTTACCTGGACGGCAAGGATTTGTTTGTGAATATCTTGGACTTCAAAGGCAAGGAAGAAGCCAAATGCCGCATGGAGGCGCATAAGGACTACCTCGATATCCAAATCCCGCTGGGCGACGATGAGGAAATGGGATGGAAAGCACAAGTGGATTGCCAGGAAGTGACCCAGGAGTACGACGAGGGCAAGGATGTGGAGTTCTATGCCGACAAAGCGACGGCCAAATTTACTGTTCCGGCCGGTCATTTTGCCGTCTTCTTCCCTTCCGATGCACACCAACCGGGCATCGCGCCGGGCAAGGAATACCGCAAACTCATTGTCAAAGCACGCGTCAACGCGTAAAAGACAAGGGTACATCGAGAGTACATCGAGACTATATCGTATCCTACCCATACCTATAATATACTATGTATATTATTCCGTGATTTTGAAAATGTAAATATTTAATACTATGACTACCAAGAAAGAAAAACACTTAAAGATCGTAGAGCGCGATCCGTATCTGCAGCCCTACGAAGGCGCTCTGCAAGCCCGTGCCGATTATGCGCGCAATAAAGAGGCCGAATTGACCGGGGGCAAACCTCTCGCCGAATGGGCTACCGGTTACCTCTATTTCGGTCTGCATCATACCGATAAGGGATGGGTACTTCGAGAATGGGCGCCGAATGCGACGGCTATCTATATCAAGGGCGATATGAATAACTGGTCCAAGGATGAAGCCTATCGTCTCCAACCCGTCGGAAACGGCGTATGGGAAGCAATCCTGCCGGAGAATGCCATGCAACATGGTCAGATGTACAAACTGCTCGTAGAGTGGAACGGCGGTTATGGAGAGCGTATCCCGTCTTATGTACGCCGCGTGGTGCAGGATGAGCAAACGAAGATATTCTCTGCGCAAGTATGGAACGAACCCGAATACCAATGGAAGCACCGCGGAAAGAAACTCAAAGAGAAAGGCGGACTCTATATCTACGAATGTCATATCGGCATGTCTTCCGAGGAGGAGAAAGTGAATTCCTACGAAGAATTCCGTCGTGATGTGCTGCCCCGTATCGATAAACTGGGTTATAACTGCATCCAGATCATGGCCATCCAGGAGCACCCCTATTACGGTTCCTTTGGATACCATGTATCCAATTTCTTTGCGGCATCCTCTCGTTTCGGCACACCCAATGAACTGAAAGCCCTCATCGATGATGCCCACGGTCGCGGTATTCATGTGATCATGGACCTGGTGCACAGCCATGCCGTTAAGAATGAACTGGAAGGACTCGGTAACTTTGATGGAACAGGCTATCAGTATTTCCATGACGGCTATCGCCGTGAGCACCCGGCTTGGGACTCGCTCTGCTTCAATTATGGCAAGAACGAAGTGCTGCATTTCCTGCTCTCGAATTGTAAGTTCTGGCTCGATGAATACGACTTCGACGGATTCCGTTTTGACGGGGTCACCTCCATGATCTACCGTTCTCACGGTCTTGGTGAAGACTTCAACGGATATCCTTCTTACTTCAATGGTAACGAAGACGGAGATGCACTCATGTATCTGACCCTTGCCAACAAAGTTATTCACGAAGTGAAACATGAAGCCATCACGATTGCCGAAGAGATGTCCGGTATGCCTGGGCTTGCTGCGGCTATCGAAGATGGCGGAGTGGGTTTTGACTATCGCCTCGCCATGGGTATTCCCGATTTTTGGATCAAGTATATCAAGGAAGTCAAAGACGAAGACTGGAAAGCCGGACATATCCTCTATGAGATGACCAACCGTCGAGAGGACGAGAAGACGATTTCCTATGCCGAGTCGCACGATCAGGCGTTGGTGGGCGATAAGACCATCATCTTCCGTCTCGTCGATGCCGATATGTACTGGCATTTCGAGCATGGGCACTCTACCTATATGGTCGATCGCGGTATAGCCCTGCATAAGATGATCCGTCTCGTTACTGCATCCACCATGAATGGTGGATACCTCACCTTCATGGGTAATGAGTTTGGTCATCCCGAATGGATCGATTTCCCGCGTGAAGGCAACGGATGGAGTTATAAATATGCCCGCCGTCAATGGAGTCTCGTCGATAACCCAAACTATTTCTTCGCCGACCTCAACCGCTTTGACGAACAAATGATTCATCTCCTGAAGAAGCATATCCTTACCGAGAAAGACAGTTGGGGCAAACACCTGCCGTGGGTTATGAAATGGTGGGATAACGAGGGTGATCAGGTGGTCGCTTATTCGCGTGGAGACCTGCTGTTTATCTTCAACTGGAATGGTCAGAAATCCTTCACGGATTACGGCATGCTTGTGCCCGAAGGAAAATACAAAGTGGTACTCAATACCGATGCCAAAGAGTTCGCCGGATTCGGTCTTTCCGATGACTCCGTCGAGCATTTTACGGAGCATGACGAACTCTACGCAAAAGATGGTAAGGGCTGGCTAAAAATGTACCTCCCTGCACGTAGTGCAGTTGTCCTCAAAAAGTCGTAAATCAAAAATCAAAAATTACAAATCAAAAATAGCAAATGAGAGTTATTATCGAACCTTCGTATGACCTGCTCAGTCAGTGGGCTGCGAATTATGTAGCAAAGCGTATCAATGAGTTTGATCCCAAGGAGAGCAAACCTTTCGTGCTGGGTCTTCCTACCGGTAGTTCCCCGCTTGGTATGTACCGCGAATTGATCAAACTCAACCAAGCCGGCAAGGTGTCTTTCCGCAATGTGGTTACCTTTAATATGGACGAGTATGTTAACTTGCCCGAAGAGCATCCGGAGAGTTATCATAGCTTTATGTGGAACAACTTCTTCTCGCATATTGACATCCGCAAGGAGAACGTTAATATCCTAAACGGTAACGCACCTGACCTGGCAGCGGAGTGTGCGCGTTATGAGGAGAAGATTCGCAATATAGGTGGTATCCACCTCTTCCTCGGCGGTATAGGTCCCGACGGACATATAGCCTTCAACGAACCGGGTTCGTCCCTCTCCAGCCGTACCCGTAAGAAAGAGCTCACCACCGACACCATCATCGCCAACAGCCGTTTCTTTGATAACGATGTCAATAAAGTGCCCAAGACGGCTCTCACCGTAGGTGTAGGTACGGTCATGGACGCTAAAGAGGTGCTGATCATGGTGAACGGTCATAATAAAGCCCGTGCGCTGCAACATGCGATCGAAGAACCCATCTCGCACATGTGGACCGTTTCTGCTCTCCAGATGCACCAACATGGTATTATCGTCTGTGACGAAGCCGCTTGCGAAGAACTCAAAGTGGGTACCTTCAATTACTTCAAAGACATCGAGCGCAACAATCTTGACCCTAAGACTTTGCTGTAATACGATATCGGTCATAAAAGGAGTCTCTCACGCGAGAGGCTCTTTTTTTTGATTT
>Ga0247611_10001770_pt1 | contig 37652 bp, 27 predicted proteins | sample 177DNAGHGhighgp2_FD_192422 | JGI IMG/M metagenome (GOLD analysis project Ga0247611, IMG submission 192422) | Sheep rumen microbial communities from Palmerston North, Manawatu-Wanganui, New Zealand - 1770 DNA GHGhigh gp2 | ecosystem: Host-associated > Mammals > Digestive system > Stomach > Rumen... | reverse complement strand
AGCAGCGACAGGGCGGCTACCAGCAGCGACAGCAGGGCGGCTACCAGCAGCGTCAGCAGGGCGGTGGTTACCAGCAGCGACAGCAGGGCGGCTATCAGCAGCGTCCCAAGCGTCAAGGCCCCAAGCCCCAGATGCGGTTCACACCCAAGCCCCAGCGCATCATCTATGAAGAGCCGGCCATCGATCCCAACATGGAGGTTCGCCTGAACAAGTTTATGGCCAACGCTGGCATCTGCTCGCGCCGTGTGGCCGACGAATATATCCAGAAAGGCCTGGTCAAGGTCAACGGCAACGTCGTTACCGAACTGGGCATGAAGATCACCCCCAAGGACATCGTCGAGTATAACGACCAGGTGGTGACCACCGAGAAGAAATGCTACATCCTGCTCAACAAGCCCAAGGACTGCGTGACCACCAGCGATGACCCCAACGGCCGCAAGACCGTCATGGATCTGGTGAAAGGTGCCTGTGAAGAGCGCATCTACCCCGTGGGCCGTCTGGACCGCAACACCACGGGTGTGCTCCTGCTCACCAACGACGGTGACCTGGCAGCCAAGCTTGCCCACCCGCAGTATGTCAAGAAGAAAATCTACCAGGTGTGGACCGACAAGCCCATCAGCGAGGAGGACATGCAGCACATCGCCGATGGCGTTGAGCTCGACGACGGTCCCATCCATGCCGATGCCGTGAGCTATGTCTCCCCCACCGACCGCAAGCAGGCCGGCATCGAGATCCACTCGGGCCGCAACCGCATCGTGCGCCGCATTTTCGAGACCCTGGGTTACCATGTGGTGAAGCTCGACCGCGTTTACTTTGCCGGTCTCACCAAGAAGAACCTGCCCCGTGGTCGCTGGCGCTACCTGACCCAGGAAGAGGTGAACTTCTTGAAACAGAACTCATTTGAGTAAAAAAAACAACTGGCCCTTGACCCGACAATGTTCACCCGACAGTCGGGTCAAAGGTCTTATATACCAATTCATTCATTTCATTATTTTAAGGAGTAAGTAACACTACAATGGCTTTGAAACGTACTAAAATCGTCGATATATTTGATCCCGCTCTGGTGGGTCAACAGGTGTGTGTCAAGGGTTGGGTTCGCAGCCGCCGCGGCAACAAGTTTGTACAATTTGTTGCCCTCAACGATGGCTCAACCATCAACAACCTGCAGATTGTCATCGACCTGGAGAAGTTCAGCGAGGAGGAGTTACGCCCCATCACCACTGGCGCAAGCCTCCACGTCGAGGGACAGCTCGTGCAGTCACAGGGCAAGGGCCAGACCGTCGAGGTGCAGGCCCAGAGCATCGAAATCTATGGCACTGCCGACCCCGAAGAATACCCCTTGCAGAAGAAAGGCCACACGCTGGAGTTCCTGCGCGCTAAGGCTCACCTGCGCATGCGCACCAACACCTTTGGTGCCGTGTTCCGCATCCGTCACCACCTGGCATTTGCTATCCACAAGTTCTTCAACGACAAGGGCTTCTTCTACCTGAACACGCCGTTGATCACCGCCAGTGACTGCGAGGGAGCCGGCGACATGTTCCAGGTGACCACTCTCGACCTGGGCGACCTGCCCAAGACCGAGGACGGCAAGACCGATTACTCCAAGGACTTCTTCGGCAAGTCCACGAGCCTGACCGTGTCGGGTCAGCTCGAGGGTGAGCTGGGAGCCACGGCCCTGGGTGCCATCTACACGTTTGGACCCACCTTCCGTGCCGAGAACAGCAACACGCCGCGCCACCTGGCCGAGTTCTGGATGATTGAGCCCGAGATGGCCTTCTATGACATCACCGACAACATGGACCTGGCCGAGGAGTTCATCAAGTTCTGCGTGAACTATGCTCTGGAGCACTGCCAGGAGGACATCGAGTTCCTGAACAAGATGTATGACAACACGCTCATCGACCGCCTGCACAGTGTGCTCAAGGAGCCGTTTGTGCGCCTGACCTACACCGAGGGCATCGACATCCTCAAGCAGGCCAAGAAGAAGTTTGAGTTCCCCGTTGAGTGGGGTGTGGACCTGCAGAGCGAGCATGAGCGCTACCTCGTCGAGGAGCACTTCAAGCGTCCTGTCATCCTCACCGACTACCCGCGTGAGATCAAGGCCTTCTACATGAAGCAGAACGAGGACGGCAAGACCGTGCGTGCCATGGACGTGCTGTTCCCCATGATCGGTGAGATCATCGGCGGCAGCGAGCGCGAGGCCGACTATGACAAGCTCATGAGCGAGATCGAGCGCCGCGGCATCCCCATGAAGGACATGTGGTGGTACCTGGACACCCGCAAGTTTGGTACCGTGCCTCACAGCGGCTTCGGACTGGGATTTGAGCGCCTCATCCTGTTTGTGACAGGCATGGCCAACATCCGCGACGTCATTCCCTTCCCGCGCACGCCCAACAACGCCGAGTTCTAAATCGACGCGACAACCCATCAACGACAATGAACCCCCGAGCCATGCGCCTGGGGGTTCGTCGTTATTCTATTCATTGTGTCCATTTTAAACGGCCACCCTACGGGTGTGACCCGCCAAGAAAATGCTCTTGAGTGGCTTATCCGCCCTTGGCGATTTTCCTCGGACAGTAAAAATCAAATAGACTTTTTGAAATAGATTCAGTTAACCTTGTACTTGTAGACATCGACCAGCTTCATGTCAAAGACGAGCATGCTGTAGGGGTTGATGTCCGACCGCTTGGTGGAGCCATAGCCCTGCTGATAGGGCACGATGACGGTGCAACTGTCGCCCACATGCATGTGGGTCAGGGCAATCATCCATCCCTCGACGTTGGCATTGACGCGTGTGCGATAGATGCTGTCGGCTGGCGACATGAGGTAATAGGACGAGTCGACAGACGTGCCATCGTACAGCTTCAAGTGATACTTCATGTCAACTGTCGAGGTGATCAACGGCTTGATGTTGCCCATGGTGAGCGTCGTATCGTTGTGCCAGCGCATGAGCACTTGGGCCGAAGGATCCCAGGAAGCCGTGACCGTGGTATACTGCCCTGACTGTGCCTGCCGGGCATACCACTCGTCGTTGTTCTCGCGCCACTCCTTGTACTGATCTTCGACGTTATTGCCCAGGCATGAGTCAAGCATGGTCAGAGCCATGACAGCCATGATGACGGTATAGAAAAACTTCTTCATATTTTTTTTAAGCTTTAGGCTATAGGTGCCAGGCTTTAGGTTGTTTACATAAAGCCTGACACCTGATTTCTCTATTCACATTACATGAGCTTGCGCAACACGTTGTTCAGGCTGCACTCGCGTGCCAGGATGGCGGGCAGGTCGGTGATGGCGACGCGCTCTTGCTGCATGGTGTCGCGGTCACGCAGGGTGACGGTGTTGTCCTCGAGGGTCTGGCCATCGACGGTGATGCAATAGGGGGTGCCGATGGCATCCTGGCGACGATAGCGCTTGCCCACGGTGTCCTTGTCCTCGTAGTGGCAGGCAAAGTCAAACTTCAACATGTTCATGATCTCATGGGCCTTCTCGGGCATGCCATCTTTCTTGACAAGCGGCAGGATGGCACACTTGATGGGGGCCAGCGCCTTGGGCAGGTGCAGCACCACGCGGGTGTCACCGCCCTCGAGCTGCTGCTCCTCATAGCTCGAGCACATCACCGACAGGAACATGCGGTCCACACCGATCGAGGTCTCGATCACATAGGGGGTGTAGCTCTCGTTCAACTCGGCGTCAAAGTACTGGATCTTCTTGCCCGAGAACTTGGCATGCTGGCTCAGGTCAAAGTCGGTGCGGCTGTGGATGCCTTCCACCTCCTTGAAGCCGAAGGGCATGCGGAACTCGATGTCGGTAGCGGCGTTGGCATAGTGGGCCAGCTTCTCGTGGTCATGGAAGCGGTACTTGTCGTCGCCCAGGCCCAGGGCCTTGTGCCAGCGCAGGCGCTGCTCACGCCAGTAGTCAAACCACTTCAACTCCTCGCCAGGACGCACAAAGAATTGCATCTCCATCTGCTCAAACTCGCGCATGCGGAAGATGAACTGGCGGGCCACAATCTCGTTGCGGAAGGCCTTACCGATCTGCGCGATGCCAAAGGGGATGCGCATGCGGCCGGTCTTCTGCACATTCAGGAAGTTGACAAAGATGCCCTGAGCCGTCTCGGGGCGCAGATACACGTCCATCGTCGAGTCGGCGCTGCTGCCCATCTGCGTCTTGAACATGAGGTTGAACTGGCGCACGTCGGTCCAGTTCTTGGTGCCGCTCACGGGATCCACGATCTCATAGTCCACGATGATCTGCTTCAACTCGGCCAGGTCATTATCGTTCATCGCCTTCTCGTAGCGGGCATGCAGCTCGTCACGCTTCTTCTGGTTCTCGAGCACGCGGGGATTGGTCTGGCGGAACATCGCCTCGTCAAACTTCTCGCCAAAGCGCTTGGCTGCCTTCTCACACTCCTTGTTGATCTTCTCCTCGATCTTGGCAATCTCGTCCTCGATGAGCACGTCGGCACGATAGCGCTTCTTGCTATCACGGTTATCAATGAGGGGGTCGTTGAATGCATCCACATGGCCCGAGGCCTTCCAGATAGTGGGGTGCATGAAGATTGCGCTGTCGATGCCCACGATGTTCTCGTGCAGCAGCGTCATGGCCTCCCACCAGTAGCGCTTGATGTTGTTCTTCAACTCCACACCGTTCTGGGCATAGTCATAGACCGCACCCAGGCCGTCATATATCTCACTCGAGGGGAACACAAAGCCATATTCCTTGGCATGCGACACGATTTTCTTGAAAACGTCTTCCTGTTTTGCCATTGTTCAATTTCCTGTTGTTATTTAATTTTAGCTTCGCAAGTTCTTAAAGTGGCACAGCTACTTTAGAAACTTGAAAAACAAATTTATTATTTTTTGTTTCAAGCGGCAAAGTTACACTTTTTCCCTTAATGCCACAACACATTGGAAAACTTTTGTCGTGGATGCAGAGTGATAAAGACCTGCGAATTAGACGAATTATGGGTCGCCAGTAAAACCATGAGTTGAGATCAGGACAGTATCTCACCCACAGGGTGAACTCTGAGTAACCGTGTGTAATGCTGACGACTGAGCACGGCTAAGGAGTCGGCATCGGCCAGCCGTCGCCAGAGGCGACCCCTTCTCCACGGGCCAACAACTATATCATTGCTTTTAATTATGTCTTTTAAAATTTTTTTCATAAAAATGTCGCATAAATAATTTGTATATTAAAAATAATAGCATTACATTTGCGGCATGCTTTAGGTAAGCCCTGGCCAGGACTTAATGACGGCCACCATGACTACCATCGCTATACTACTGAACCTAAAAAATGTGTTTTTAATAATAGATTTATTTAACAACTTAATTTTTTTCATTCTATGAAGAAGTTATCATTACTTTTGGCTGCTTTGGCTATTACAGCCACTGCATCGGCAGGTGTTAACCTGCAAAGCAGAGGTGCTAACGGCAAGATCAACAAGCTGTTGCCCAACAATGCCAAGATTGAGAACGTAGCTAACCGCTTTGCACTTCCCGCCGAGCATCCCGCAGGCGAGCTCAAGAGCTACCTGCGTGGCGGCGAGGGCCTCATCTACAACCAGGGTGTTTCCGCTGTAGAGCAGAGCGGCAAGGTGTTCATCGTGTTTGCCGAGGACGGCGAGACCGTTTACATCCAGGACATCGTCTCTGGCTTGCAGATGGGTGCTTGGGTAGAAGGCCACATCGTGGACGGTAACATGATTTCTGTACCTCTGGGACAGTCACTGGGCACCGAGTATGACTGGTGGACCGGCGGTACCTATGAGTACAATCTGTCATGGGGTAGCACCTACTTCTATGATGAGGAAGACGAGAATGGTGAGATGCAGCACTACATCGGCATGGCTATCGATGACCGCGCCACCGAGGCTCTGTTTGAGATCGACGGTGATGTGATCACACTGGTAGGTTCCGATGGCGACATCACCCAAGAGGGTGAGGATGCCTATGTGGGCACTGGCCTGGCTGCCGTTTATGGCAACTATGAGAATGCCTGGACCGGCAACATGGATTGGAAGTCAACCTACACCTTGACCGAGAACTATCAGGTTCACGAGATGATCACCGAGCAGCCCGCTGGTGAGCTCGTGCAGTATCATCGCTCGGGTGGCTACGTTGGCTACAACCAGGGTTGGACCCTGGGCGAGGCCACTGGCAAGATCAACATCGTTTGGGGTGCCGATGGCGCTGTTTACATGCAGGATCCCATGTCGTTGTACAACAACTTTGGCACTTGGATCAAGGGTACTGTTGAGGACAACATCCTCTCGTTCCCCCTGGGCCAGTACATCTATGACAACATTGAGAGCGAGTATAGCACTTACATCGTTTGGGGTACCCTGGATGTTGATGCCGAGGGTTACCTCACCGAGACCGTGGACGAGAATGTTACCGAGGTACAGTTCGCCCTCGATCCCGAGAACGGCACGCTGACCATGCTCAACAGCTATGGCAATCCCCAGTTTGATGAGGAAGGTTACCTGATCATGCCCGACACCTTCACCGGTCTGATGATGTGGAACGCCGAGGATGGTTGCTACGAGGTTGACTACAACACCGTTTACACCGAGGTTCACGTTGTTCCCGCTACTCCCGCCGATCCCACCAACGTAAGGTGGAACGACTATGGTGACGAGGACGGTTACAACTCGCTGCGCTTCACCCTGCCCACCACCGATGTTGACGGCAATCCCATTGAGACCGAGTACTTGAGCTACAGCGTATTCATCGACCGTGGTAACGGCCCCGAGCTGTTCACCTTCACCGCCGACGAGTACAGCTATGACCTCACCGAGGACATGACCGAGATCCCCTATGAGATCTTCAGCAATGCTTGGGACTTCTACACTGGCAGCATTTACTTCTACCACACCTTCGAGGGTCTGGTTGACGGTTACGATCCCTTCTTCACCCACAACATCGGCATCCAGGTTTACTACACCGTGAATGGCGAGAAGAGGGCTTCCAACATCGTTTGGGCATTTGATCCCAACACCGCTGTTGAGGAGGTTAACGCAACCAAGACCGTTGCCAACGTACGCTACTTCAACGTAGCTGGTCAGGAGATGGCTCAGCCCAGCGGCATGACCATCCAGGTTACCACCTACACCGACGGTACCAAGAGCGCCGTTAAGGTTATGAAGTAATCAGGACAGCAATTTTAGCACAAGACACATTATTATATAAATAATCGTGTCCCCCACTCACCAGGAGACTTCCCCGCTCGCGCGGAGAAGTCTCCTGCATTTTTAGTGTCTAATGTGAGCGTTGAATGAGGAAAAAATTGTACCTTTGTAGCCTCATATTCAATAGAATCAACAGTAAGAAACATGAAGACCTTAGCATCATTTTTCACAATCTTGGCTATAGGCCTGTGCTTAGCTATCAATATTCACGCCCAGGGAGTCTCGACCGCCCATGGCATCGCCACACAGCCCGAGGGCACGCTGATGGTGTTTGACCGCAGCGGCGAGGGCATCTATCCCGATGGTGACAGCCTGTTCACCACAGCGCAAGAGGGCAAGGCTCACGTCGTGTTTGCCCCCGACGGCAAGACCGTGTACCTGCTGCAGCCGCTCTATAGCCTCCCCTACAACTACTGGGTGAAGGGCGAACTGAATGAGGACGGCACAAGCTTTGACGTTCCCCTGGGGCAATATGTGTTCTGGAGCGACCACTATGAGGCCGGGCTGGTGCTCTCGTGGGGATCCACATCGTTCTCAACCGGTCAGGATGGGCATTACCGCTACAACTTCAAGCGCGACCGTGAGGCCACGGCGGTGACCTATGCCATCGAGGGCAACACCATCACGATGCTGGGCAGTGACGGCGACATCAGCGCCACAGCACCCGAGGCACTGGTGGGCACCGGCCTGTCGGCCTGCTGGGACGACAATGGCGACTGGCATGGCATCGTGGAGTGGAAGACCACCTACAGCGACGGCGTGGCCATCACCCTGCCCACACCTGCCGACCCCGTGATCCACGAGTGGTATGACTGCGGCGAGGAATGGGGCGGCAGCTACCTGTACTTTGACCTGCCCGCATGGGATGTCGACGAGAATCCCATCAGCCCCGAGTATCTGAGCTACAGCATCTTTGTCGACGATGACCAGTTGCTGACATTTGACAAAGCCACCTATGTCAATCTGGAACAGGACATGAGCGAGTTCCCCTATGGCTTCAAGGATGCCGGGATGTGGGGCGACTTCATGGGCAACATCATCTTCTTCTACCGCACCAACGAGGGCACCCATGGCGAGGAGCCGCTGTTCAAGTGGCGCATCGGCCTGCAGCTCTATTACACGTCGGGTGAGCAGCGCACCGCTTCCAATATCGTCTATGTCGACGTGTACCCTCACAGCGGTGTGGAAGAGGCGCTCGAGAGCAATCCGGTAGACTATGTGCGCTACTACAACATGGCCGGACAGGCAGTCACCCACCCCACGGGTCTTGTCATCCAAGTGACAACCTATCGCGACGGCACAAACCGCACTGCCAAGGTCATGAAATAAGAAAAAACAAAAAAAGTGCTTATCGTAATAATAAAATACATAACTTTGTAGGTTTTTACACGCAATTGATAAGCTTGAAAAATGATAGGAAACCGACATTATTACATTTTAGCAATCCTCAATCTGGTAACAGTCCTGGGATTGAGTTCGTGTTTTGGCGAGGAACCGGCCGGTTGTGAAGCCGACATCGAGACGGTGACACTGCATGTCGCCCACCCCGAGGGCTTCTTCTTCCAGGCGACCGACTCGATACAGGTGGTGTTCTCGACCGACAGTGTCATCACCTTTGCCGTGCGAGGCGATGCCGACGTGAGCGCGTTATCACCCGAGCTCACCCTGTCGGCAGGAGCTACCGTGACTCCCGCAAGCGGGAGCACGCACGACTTTGGCCAGGGTCCTGTGACCTATACCGTCACTTCGCAGGACGGCAAGTGGCAACGGCACTACCGCGTGCAGGTGGTGCCCACGATGGTCACCGTTGCCGACACGCTGCGCTTCGACTTTGAGCACTATGAGCTGGAACCGGCCACACACCGTTTCTACATGTGGCACAACACGCTGGCCGACGGCAGCCTGGGCAATGACTGGGCAACGGCCAACGACGGCTTCCGCATCTCGATGAGCACAGCCAAGGCCGAGGACTATCCCACCACCCCACTGGTGCCGGGATATGACGGCGCGGCAGTGAGCCTGACCACGCGCGACACGGGCCCCTTTGGCCGCATGGCCAACAAGCGCCTTGCCGCCGGCAACATGTATCTGGGCACGTTTGACATCCGCATCGCCATGAGCGACCACTTGCATGCCACCCGCTTTGGCATCCCGTTCACCGACCGTCCCGAGCGTTTCACGGGCTATTACACCTATGAGCCCGGACCCACGGTGCAGGACTTCTATGGCAACGCGATTGCCGGACGGGTCGACTCGGCCGACATCTATGCCGTGTTCTACCGCAACCACGATGCTGCGGGCAACGAGGCGGTGCTCTATGGCGACAACATCCTCAGCAGCGACCTGATTGTCGCCGTTGCCGACATTGGCTATGTCACCCCCACGACACAGTGGACTGCGTGGGACGCCAAGTTTGTCTATCGCGAGGAAGTGGATGAGCAGTTGCTCGCCAACCGCGGTTACAATCTGGCCATCGTGTTCTCGTCGAGTTCGGCGGGCGGCAGTTTCACTGGGGCCATTGGCAGCCGGTTATGTGTTGACAAGGTGCGGCTCATCTGCACTCATGAGGAGTGAAACAGTTAAAAGTTAAGAGTTAACAGTCTTATTGGAATGAAATATATCTTGATTATAGCAATTGCGGCTGCTACGGCACTGGGTGCACCAGCCACCGTACTCGACTCGCTATCGATCGATGCCCGCCTGGGATATGCCCTGGGAGGCACCTTGCCCACACACATGGGTAACGAGATACGCGGCATCAATAGCTTCAACCCTGGGTTCAACTTCACAGTGGCGGCCGAGGGCGAGTACCCCCTGAACGACCGCTGGGCATTGCACTCGGGTCTGCGTTTTGAGCTGGGCAGCATGGATGTTGACAGCCGTGTCAAGAACTATGACATCGAGGTGGTGCGTGGCGAGGAGTCGCTCAAGGGAATCTTCAACGGCAATGTGCGCATCAAGACCACACAACGCCGCATCACGCTGCCCATCCAGGCAAGCTATCACCTGAGCAATCACGTGAGCCTGCGCGGCGGTTTCTTCATGGGATGGCTGATGAGCCGCAAGTTCTGGGGCTGGGCCTACGACGGCTACCTGCGCGAGGGGCCTCCCGTGGGAGCTAAAATCGAGATGGGCACCGAGCCGGGCGACCGCGGCGACTTTGACTTTGACCACAACATGCGCCACATGCAGTGGGGCATCGATGTGGGTGCCGACTGGAAGTTCCACCGCCGCTGGGGCGTGTTTGCCGAGTTGACCTACGGCTTGAGCGGCCTGTTCAAGAGCGATTTCCACTCGGTGCAGACGCTGCGGCCCATGTATGGCACCCTCGGCATCATCTACCGTTTCAAGCATAAAGCTCAATAACACTAATACAATCTTATTTTTAAAATCAAACAATGAAAAAGTCTATTTTCACATTTTGTTTGGCATTGACGACCGTGCTGGTCCTCAATGCCGAGAGTTACAGTGGCAATATCGTTGTCAACAGGAATGGTCAAGTTTATAACTCCAACGTGACCGTTACCGTTACCCAACAGGACAATGGCCTGTTCCAGCTCGACTTGAATGTGCCCATCTTTGGCAACATGAAGATGGTTGACGTGCCGGCTGCTACCACGGGCGGCATCACCGTCTATAACTCACAGCAGAAGGTGAGCACCAGCCTGGACGCCTTGACCGGAGGCCCGCTGCTCACTCAACTGTTTGCCCGCACCACCGGCGGCATGATGGCTGCCAACGTGACTCTGCCCACCGCCAATGCCACGATGTGGTTCAACACCGTGGGCAACACCTTCCAGCTGCCCAACAGTGACCTGGAGGCCTGGAGCGGCAGCAACGGTGAGCCCGACCGCTGGCACGGCTTCAAGACTGCTACCGGCACCTGGGCCTGGGCTGCACCTGCCTCGCTGGCCAAGAGCGAGGATGTGCACAGTGGTTCGGCAGGCGAATACAGCGCTCTCATCACTGCCAAGAACGCCTTTGGCACCATCGCCAACGGCACCATGACCAGTGGCCGCCTGAATGCTGGTTCAACGAGCGCCTCGAGCACCAGCAACAATGCATCGACATCGCAGGACTATGGCGAAGACTTCTATATGCCCATCTATGCCAAGCCCGACCAGTTCAAGGTGTGGTTGAAATATCAGCAAGGGACCTCCAATGCCAACAACAAGGCCAACGTGAGCGTGAAGACCTTTGACGGCACCTATTACCAGGAGCCCGTTGACAAGACCTACACCAACATCTCGGGTGGCATCCTCGAGGACGAGGGCCAGATTGCAGCCTGCGACTGGACCCAGTTCACATTCCCGATCAACTATGATTACTGGGCTGCCAACAATGCCGAGACCAACGGCATCTTTGTCACCTTCTCGACCAATGCCAATCCCGGCCAGGGCAGCGACAACGATATGCTCTATATAGACGAGATGGAGCTGGTTTACTTAGGCTCGATGAGCGACCTGCGCTACAAGGGCGAGACACTGCAGGGCTGGGATCCCGCTGTGACCGAGTATAGCATCGAGACTGCCGGTGAGCCCAACCTGGACGACTTCACCGCCACTGTGGTGGGTGCCAGTGCCGTGCTCACCAAGTCGATGGAGCAGAATGCCGATGGCACCTACCGCATCGTGCTGAGCGTCGTGTCGGCCGACTTGCAGAATGCCGCCAGCTACATCATCACTGCCACTGCCGCACAGCAGGGCAAATTGGGCGACCTGAACCATGACAACTCGGTGGACGTGGCCGACGTGACCGCCCTCATCAATGCCATCCTCAACTCCAGCGAGGTGGACATGAGCGTGGCCGACATGAATGGCGACAAGAGCATCGACGTGGCCGATGTGACCGCTCTCATCGCCTTGATCCTGAGCAATTAATGAATAAAGAAATCCAACAACAATAGAAACACTAAGAGTGACATGAAAAAGTTATTTGCATTTGCAGCTACTGCATGCTGCGCCATGGCACTGAGTGCCACAACCTACAACTGCCACCTCAAGGTCGTTATCAACGGCGAGGCCACCGAGCAGGATCAGGTAAAGGTCGAGGTTGTCGAGAACAATGGCAAGTATGACCTGAGCCTCAAGAACTTCGTCCTGTGGATGGGTGATTTTCCCATGCCCGTGGGCACCATCGCTGTGACTGGTGTGGCCGGCACCGATGAGTATGGCTACACGACCATTAAGTTTAACGACAAACTGACCATCACGGCCGGCGACGATCCCCAGTTTGACACTTGGGCCGGTCCACTGCTGGGTGACGTGCCCGTTGTCCTGACGGCTCGCTTTACCGACACCGCTGCCAATGCCGACATCGACATCGACATGATGCAGATGATGCAACAGGTGATCAGCGTTTCCATCTTTGGTGTCGCTCCCGCCCCTGCTACCCTTGAGGGCGACGTGAACCGCGATGGCGAGATCAACCTGAGCGATGTGAACCGTGTCATCGACATCATCCTCACCGACTAACGCATCACCCGACAATACCCGTCATACCCAATAGAATGAGGGCGTGCCAGCAATTTTGGCGCGTCCTCATTTTCATTGCTGTGGCTTGCTATAATTCAGCAGGCATCAGTTCGACAGGATGAGTGAGATGAGTGCCGTCACGTCGGCAACGTCGATACTCTCATCGCCATTCACATTGGCGCAAATCTCACAGAAGTTGGTGGGCGCGTTGCCCAGGATGTGACTGATCAATATGGTCACATCGTTGACGTCAATGCTGTTGTCATGGTTCACATCACCCAACCTATAGCCATGTCCCTGCTCCTCGGGCAAGGTGACGGTCTCGTGGTTGCTAGTTGCGGTTGTGCCGTCAATGTAGTTGGCAACGACATAGTAGTTGTAGGTTGCACCGGCGGTCAATCCCTCGACCACATAGTGCTTGTCGGTGATGCCAGTGATCACACGGCTATTCTCGTCGCCCTCCTCGGTCACGCCCTTGCGGGTTGCCGCACTGCTATCCTCGCCACTGTAGATGGCAACGCCATAGAGATAAATGCGCTTGCCCGCAGCTGTGCAGGACAGGGTCACCGTCTGGTCGGCAGCTGCGTTCACACCGGTCAGGGTGACGCTATAGTCGGCGGCTTCGGTCGTCAGTTCAACGGTATCGGCAACCTCGCCACACATCACGATTATCGAGCTGCCATCATTGCCATAGCTCTTAGCATTAAACTTCACGGTGATTGTGCCAGCACATCCCGTCAAGTCGAGGACCGGAGTAGTGAGATAACCGCACTTCTTGTTTGCGCCCAGCTTCAAGCCGCCGCCTCCAGCCAGATAAACGCCATAGCCAGTCCAGCCAGCATTGTCGCAGCAGTCATCAAGGGCACCGGTCTCTCCCATGTCAACATTATTGTCAATCGAAGGCACATCCTCGCTGTAGAAGGTCTCGGCCATCAACTGACCAATGACAGGAACGACATCTTGCTCGATGTTGACATACAGCGTGTAGTCTTGCACGTAGGCCTCATTGGTCTCGTCGCTCCAGTCGGCACGGAACGAACTTGAGGTCACATAGGCCTCATCGGCAGGAAGCATCACAAGGGTGCCCAACGGCATTGCAGCGGTGCCGGTTACGGTGACGGTCACATCCTCGGCACCCTGGGTGCTCACGGTGATAGTGGCCGTGTGGGTGCCAGCAGTCGTGGGAGCATAGGTCACAGTCACGGCAGCTCCCTCCTGGGCTTCGGCCATGGAGATTGTCGCGGTGCTGACAGTGAACATGCCGGTCGAGTCATTCAGTGTGATTGTCACGTCACCACTCAGGTCGGCTCCCAGCACGCCAAAGGTGGTGGTGGCACTCTCGGCCACGTTGGCAGCCACGGTCAGCGTCTCGTTGTCGACGATCACCTCGGGGGTGGGCACCTCGGGCTCGTTGAGCAGGGTCACCTGCTCGGTATTGGAGTTGGCATTGGTGCCATCGGTGTAATTGGCCACGACATAGAAGTTGTAGGTTGCACCGGCTGTCAGGTTCTCGACGGTGTAGGTTTTGGCGGTGATGCCAGTGATCACGCGGCTGTCGGCATCTCCGGTCTCGTTAGCCAGCAGAGCGGGTGCGGCACCGTCATAGATGTTGACGCTGTGGATATACACGCGCTTGCCTTCAGCAGTGCAGGAGAAGGTCACCTGCTGACCCTGGGCGGTGTTCACACCTGCGAGGGTCACACTGTAATCGGCTGCGGTGGCTGTCAGAGCGACAGTCTCGCTCACATCACCACACGAAACGATGACCGAGCTGCCATCGTTCCCGTAGGAGTTGGCATTGAAGTTGACGACAATCGTTCCGCCATTGGCAGCCAGAGCCGGCGTTGTGATATAGCCCTGCTTGCTGCCACTGCCCAGCTTGAAGCCGCCCGTCAGTGCCTCATAGGCAGCAAAGCCGCTCCAGCCAGCATTATCGCAATAGGTGTCCATGGCCTCGCCGCGGTCGATGGTGCCGTCCTTGGTCACGCTCACGCCAGCAAAGGTCTCGGTCAAAAGCACGTTGCCAGATGCGGCCACCTTGTTGACATACAGGGTGTAGTCGGTCACATTGGCAGCGGCGGTCTCGTCGGTCCATGTGGCGGTGAACGATGTGGTGCCCACTTGGGTGGCAGCGGCCATCACGGGGGCAACGGTCACAATAGCAGGAGCAGTGGCCGTTCCGGTCACGGTAACCACCTGGGACTCGGCACCCGCACTGCTCACGGTGATGGTGGCCGTGTGGGTACCCACCTGGGTGGGAGCATAGGTCACGGTCACTTCGGCTCCGTTCTCGGCATTGGCGACGTTGATGGTTGTGGGATCGATCGAGAACACACCGCTGGCATCGTTCAGTGCCAGGGTCACATTGCCCGTGAGGTCACTGCCCAGGATGTTGAATTTCACTGTCGAGGTCTTTCCTGTCTCGGCTGTGACATCAAGCGTGTTGTAATCCACAATCAGCTCGGGGTTAGGCACGGCCGTACCATCGAGGGTGACGGTCTTCACGTTCGACTCCTTGGAAGAGCCGTCGGTGTAGTTAGCCACGACATAGAAACGATAGCTGCCACCGGCATTGAGGCCGGTCACCGTGTACATCTTGCTGGTGATACCCGTGATCACACGGTTATTGGCATCACCGCTCTCGGTAGCCTTGAGCATGGTGGAAGCATCACCCGTGATCACTTCCACACTGTAGACATACCAGCGCTTCTTGCTGCCAGTGCTGGCGATCGTCACCGTTTGACCTGCCGATGCCGACACTCCACTGAGCACGACATTGTAGCTTGCTGCTGTCGAGGTCAGCGATACCGTCTGGCTCACACTGCCGCACGACACGGTGAGCGTTGTGGCATCGCTGCCATAGTTCCGGGCATTGAGCTTGACCGTGATCGTGCCGCCACTGGAGCTCAAGTCGAGAGCCGGCGTGGTGAGCGAGCCGCCACTGCTCGAGGATCCCAATTTGAGTCCACCGCCACCCGCCTGGAAGACATTGCTGCCAGTCCAGCCGCTGTTGTCACAATAGGTGTCGAGCGAGGACTCGATGTGGCTCGACTGGTCGCTTGTAGCGGTAACGCCAGCAAAAGTCTCGTTGAGCAGGCTCTCGTTCTGACCCGGGGTATAGGCATTGACATACAGGGTGTAATCCTGCACCTGCTCGCTGCTGGTCTGGTCGGTCCAGATGGCAGTGAACGAGGTGGTGCCCACACTCGAGGCGTCGCTCATCACGGGTGCATAGGTCACCACGGCCGACTGGCCATCAGGATAAACGCCGATAATGGCATCCTGGTAATACTTGAAGGTGGAACCGCCGCCCGAGAAGGCATCGAGTGCATAGTAATCATCATCATATCCACTCCAGCCGAAATTCACATGATATTTATTGGTGCTGGCGTTGTAGCCGTCAACGACAAAGGCATGACCATCACCACCGTTGGAACGGCCAGAGCCGCCATACAGGATGGGACGGTGAGCCTCCAACTCGGCCTGCATCAGGGCATTCCAGTTGGCAGCCGAGTAGCTGTTGCGCTCAACAACGGTAGCGCCAGCGTTGTAACCAAAGGTCACCATGGCATTGCGCTGGTCATCGGTATAGGCACCACTGCCATCGGGGTCATAGTCCATCTGCACGGCCTGGCCGCAATAACGCATGAGCGTGGCAACAGCATTACCCTGAGCCGTGGTGTAGGAGCTGGAGCTGCTGCCATAGCTGTCAAGCATGTTGGCCCAGTCGAGCGTTGTTCCACTCAAGGCACTCACCGAGATGTTGTTGGTGTACGTCCTGTAACTTGACAGGGCAGGAAGACTGGCAGGATACTTCCAGTAGTACATCACCTGGGCCATGGCAGTGGCCACGCAACCCGTCAGGCAGCGTGAGCCGCTATAGGTGGGGCACTGGTTGTAGTAAGGTGCTTCCTGGTCCCAAGTGCAAGTCAACAACTTGTTCACCGTGGTGGCAGTCAGTTTCCCAGACATCAGTTTGGTGGGGGTGTCCACACTCAATTTGGGATTGGCAATCAGGTATTCCATCTGTTCCTTGTATTGACCAAGCCACCATGCCACATTGCAGGGCAGATTGTTCACGTCAAAGTAATGGTCACCATAGGCCAGGATTTCCTCGGCACGGTCATCACCGGCCACGATGACAAACCCTCCGTTGTCGTAGTTGAACACATAGAAGTCAGCCGCATGGCTGTTGATAGAGGACACCTCAGTGTGAGTCAATTTCAGATTGGCCGTCGAGGCCATGAAACGTGTTCCAGACTGAGAGTTCATGAACCTTAATGCCCGCGCCTGAGCTGCCTGGGCATCGACATTGGCTGCCGACATTGTCGCCACTGAGAGTGTCATCAGTGCCAGCATCAAAGCCTTAAAGCAATCAGTAATTCTCATAAAAACAAAAAGTATTATTAAATAAAAAATGATATCAATTCGAGGTTAATATTTTGTTTATCAATAAATTAACATCAGCAATCGTCAATTCGCCATCATTGTTCAGATCACATGATGCACCCCCACCTGCAAGCAGGAGGCCCAACAGAGCGTTGACATCGGCAAGCGTCACCTCGCCATCGCTATTCAGGTCAAGCGGTCCGGCACCTGCATCGATGCAATCAATGCAGGAAAACAATCCCCAGTAGCTATCGCGGCGATAGGCATCGACCGAGGCTTGCGGAACAAGTAACGTCGCTTGAGCATAGGCTGATGAGTGGAAACAGGACTTATTGGTCATGCGAGGAGGCTGTAACGCCTTGCAGACAATGGTATCGAGGGCCTTGCACCCTCCCATGGCACTGGAGCTGATGGAGTCGACACTCATCCCGAGGGTGATGTGGCTCAAGCGTGTGCACCCCGAGAAAGTATAACTCCTGATGATGTCAACCGAGTCGGGTATCACTATCGACGTGAGGCTCTCACAATCCTTGAAGGCCAGGCGCTCGACGTCACGCAGCGATGCCGGCAAGTCGATAGACAATAGCCGCTGGCAGCCAGCAAAGGCACAATAGCCCAGCGCAGTGACCGCATCGCTCAGCTGCACCTGTGCAAGTGCCGTGCAACGGTAGAACGCATACTTGCCTATCGAGGTCACCGAGTGAGGGATAGTGACGCTGCGCAGCGATCGGCAATTACGGAACAGGTTATTCCTGAGTTCAACCACACCATCGGGCACATCCACATGAACGATATCATCACCCGCCACACACAGGTGGGTAGCATAATACATCGGGCATGCCTCATCGTCCAGGAAATTGACGTAATACCATGTGTCAAGTGTGACCAGATCCACAGTGTCTAATGCCATGCAACCTGCAAATGCCTGATGATGGAAACACAAGGGTGATGACGGCAGCACAATCTTCCTCAAGGCTTCACAGCCACCAAAAGCGTTATCTCCCACCCAGGTGACCCGGTCACCGATAGTCACGCTCGTTAACTCCTTACTGCCATAAAAAGCACCTGGCTCAATCGCCGTGACATCAAGGGAACGGCCGTCATGGTTCACCGCATCAGGAATAATGATATCGCCAACGTACTTGTCTGGTGCCGCAGTCACCCTTACAGATGCTCCCGCCTGCTTGTAATAAATGCCGTCCACTTCAAAGTCATAGGCCGGCTGCACACCTGCTTGACCCGATGGGAATGTGTGGAACATCATGGCATGCCTCTTATTCAAGCCACTGGTAAATGCATCAAGAGCGAAATAGCCATTGGCCAAGCCACCCCACCCCCAATTAATGTGATACATGGCGCCATCATATCCGTCGATGACAAACGCGTGGGAGATTGAGCCATTCTCGCTTTCGGCTGTATATAGGATGGGGCGGCCAGCCACCAGTTCGTCCAGCATCAACTCTTCCCACAACGAGTCTCCATAATTGTAGCGGCTGATCAGTGTGGCTGCAGGATGATAGCCAAAACCACGCAGGGCATCCACCACATTAATAAATAAAGCACTGCTGGAAGTGCCATAGTCCATCTGCACGGCCTGTCCACAATAACGCATCAGCAAGGCGACAGCATCGGACTGCTGCTGGCTGTAATCCGAGCCACGATAGCTATCAAGCATTTCATCCCACGACAACGGCTCTCCAGGCAAGGCCGGCACAACAATGCCGTTCTTGCGGGTTTTGTAGGATGGTAAAGCTGGTGCCTCATCAGGAAATCTCCAGTAATACATCACCTGGGCCATCGCTGTTGCCACACACCCCGTCACACAATGGGAGCCGTTGAAAACAGGACACATGAGATTGTAGGGTCTGTATTGATTCCACGTGCAGGAGAGCAGCGGTGACACAGCTGGATACCTCAACGCGGGCTCTTGCTGCCGACGGGCAAGGTGGAGGCTGTCCATCTGCTGCCGATAGTGATCAAGCCAGCAACGCACATTGCATGGCAAGGAATCCACATCGAGCATTCCGGAGCCATAGGCAAGGATCGAGCGGGCACGGTCATCTCCAGCAACGATGACAAACATGCTGCTGTCGACTGCATTGAACACATAGAAGGCTGCCCTTGCAGCATCGGCTGTCAGCGGCTGGGTATATGCCAGCCTTAACGATACCGGCCATGTAGAGCGCAGTTGTCCCGTCTGCCGGGAGGTCACAAAATCGGTTGCCACAACTCTTGCCGCATCGACATCGACAGGTGATGCCGTCACATGGACAGCTATCACCCATGCCGTCAACAATAAGAGTTGCTTTACCTTCATGGCTTTGTTTTATTGTTTAATTTTCCCCAGGCAGCCTGTAATTTTTCATCCGTTCAATATCAAATCAATGACGGCATTGACATCGGCAAGATTGATCTCGCCATCGCCATTGACGTCAACACTGCCGCGTGTCGCACTGCCCGACAAGATGATCTCGAGCAACATGTTGACATCGGCTATCGTCACCTCGCCATCGGCATTCACGTCACCCGGCAGATCTTGAAGTTTGTAACCGACGACTGTACCAAATCGTTTCCACTCGATAGCACGTTGATAGTCGGCAACAGCTGATTCTGGAACCATGAGCGTAGCTTGTGAGCAAGTGGAATTAGAGAACCATATCACATCGTTGGCAACCGGTGGCAATGTCGAGCGGCAGATCACCTGGTTCAAACCGACGCAGGCATGGAAGGCCCTATCCCCTATCGCGCTGGCACCGGCACCGATAGTCAATGACTTGAGGCCTGAGCAGGTCGAGAAGGCTTTCTCACCAATGACGGTCACCACATCGGGGATGATCACTTCTTCGAGACCCTTGCACAGCGAGAATGCCGATGCACCGATGCTATTGAGATGTGCCCCCATGGCAACAGACCTCATGGCCGTGAAATTATAGAACGTGTAATCCTTGATGGCTGTGACGGTATCGGGGATGACCAGGTCGGTCACCTCCTGTCCGTCGACCCAGAGGTGTTGTGCAAACCGCAATGGATTGGAACTGGCGTTCACAAAGCCATTGTTCAACCACACGTTGATGTCGGGCACATCCACACGAGACAAGGCGGTGCAGCCGTCAAAGGCATCGGTGCCATTGACTGGAACCGAAACCGTATAGCCCACAGTCGTCATGCCACTGCAACCGGCAAAGGCCATGCCGCCAATCTGGCGAATGCCTGGCGAAAACTCGAGATGCTGCAACGAGGTGCAATTCTTGAACGCTTCGACACCTATCACTTCAAGGCCGTCAGGAAACTCCACTGCCTCTAATGATGAGCATCCGGCAAATGCCGACCGCCCTATCGTGGTCAGCCCTTGGGGAAGGGTGATCGAGGTCATCCCCGAGAATCCGTTGAACTTGTAATCGGGAACTGCGGTGAGCGTGGCGGGCAATACGAGATGCTTGATTTCCTCACCGCCTATATACAAGCGGTGTCCATAGAGCAATGGGCTGGAATGCTCCCCAGCGAGCCGCACATCTATCCACGACTGGATGTCATCAATGTCAACATGCTCCATTCCGGTGCAGTTAAAAAATGACTTGTTGCCAATCTCGCGCACCGATCTTGAAATATAAACCGACTCAAGCGACGCACAATTGGTGAACGACTGGTTGCCGATGGTCTCCACGCCTGCTGGCAGGTTCACTGTAGTCATGGCCGAACAGGTCCTGAAGGCATAGTCATCGACATATCGGATCGTGGACGGGAGCGTGACCGACAGCAAACGGGTGCTGTTGCGGAAGGCGCTCTTGCCCACACCCGTCACGGTCATCGTGCGGCCATCGACAGTCACCACGCTGGGCACGACCACATCGCCCTGATAACTACCGAAGGCGTCATCGCGACATGCCACCTCGACCTCGCCGGCAACACTGCCATAACGATAGTAGACACCATCGACCTCAAAGTCATACAGTGTGGTCGGCTCTTGATAGGAGGTGGGATAGACATTAATGAGCATCTGCTGGGATGAATTGAATGACATGCCCTCGACGGTGAATGCATCGAGCGCAAAGTAGCCATTGCCTCGTGCTGCCCATCCCCAATTGATGTGAAATTTATCGGTTTGTGCGTCATAGCCATCTACCACATAGGCATGACCACCATCCGAACCGCTGCCCGAGAACAGGACGGGACGGGCATTAGACAACTCGTTCATCATCATATTGAACCACGAACCCTTGGCGTAATCGCTGCGGTTCACCATCGATGTGCGGTTATAACCCATGAGCCTCAGGGCGTCTCGCTGGCAACGCACCTGGGTGCCACTGCCGTCAACACCGTAGTTCATCGAACAGGCCTGACCGCAATAGCGCATGAGTGTGGCAACGGCCTCGCCTTGTGCAGGTGAATAATAACCCGTGTAGGTGTCCATCATGTCATTCCACATGAATGTGGTAGCTGGCAATGACGGTAGCGAGATCCATGACAACGTCAAGGGTGGTACCGACGGGGAGACGATCGGGAAACGCCAGTAATACATCACCTGGGCCATTGCCGTGGCGACGCAACCGGTGACACAACGCTCTCCGTTTCTTTCGGGGCACTGGTCATTGTAGGGCTGGCGTTGGCTCCAGTCACAGGTGAGCAATGGCAGGCAGGTGCTACTGGATGCCGTCAACGAGGGTGCCTCACACTCCACCTGCAGGCCAGGATGGGCGTGCAGGTATTCCATCTGCTCCTTGTAGGAGTCGAGCAGCGACTGCATGTTGCAAGGGATGTCGCTCATGTCGAGTGAGCCGTCGCCATAGGCCAGGATTTCCTGGGCACGATCATCGCCCGAGACGATGACAAAGGAATTACCATCGGTGGCGTTGAACACATAGTAATCGACTGCCGACAGTCGGGACGTGGCCGGTTCGGCATGTGCGAGCGTCATCACCGTCTTGGATGACATCAACTTGCCAGCAGCTTGTTTCTGGACGAAGCGCTGTGCGGCGTGCTGTGCAGCCTGCAATTCAACTTGAGCTGCATGTGACACTGCTGGTGTCACCGATAGTGCGACCAACAAGAGACATATTGTTTGATACTTTTTCATTGATGGTAGGTGTTAGTTATAGGTTTTTATATTCACGTTCTGCTTATGGTTATTCACTCAATATGATGTTGATCAATGCATTGACGTCAGCGATATCGACCTCACCGTCGCGGTTCACATCCAGACCTGCAGCCGACACGTCTCCAAACAGGATTGCCGAGATGAGCGCATTGACATCGGCCACATTGACCTCACCGTCGTGGTTCACATCACCGGTAAGGCCCTTCATGTACCAGAAGCTGGCCAGGTTCTGGTTTTTATCCACACGCATTGTCGTGATGGGCTTGTTCATGTAACCTCCTGTATAGACAGTGGCGGCAGGGACCGAATTATTGGTCAATGAGTCACGGCCAATCAGTGGCCAGGTATCGGTGCTGTTGCTACTGTTCCTGAGCTCGCCATCGGCGGGAATGATGGTCATGCGCTGGTGAGACGCGATGTTGTTGGGCGTGTTTTCGTACCACGCCAGCTGATCATAGTCCACATGCAGGATGAGGATGCCCTCGCCTGGCAAGAACGCATCCCACCCCGAGCGAACTCGATACTCCAACAGATAATATTCATCGGGGTTGGCATCGTTGGTCACTTTCACGGCAGTGCCGCCGTCGGTATTGAGCGGAGCCATCGTGTAGCTGGTGTTCTCGACGGGGTCGATCAGATCCATCCAACCCATGAAGTGGCGCTCATAGGAGGAGTACCCCGCAGGACGCTTGCCGCCATTGAGGTAGCAACCGGTGTCCATGATGTCCCACGAACTCATGCCATAGGCACTGATGTTGTTGGTGGGATAGAAGTCGGGAAGTCCCAAGCAATGACCAAACTCGTGACAGAAGGTGCCCACGCCATCGATCGAGGTGCTCGCATTGCTGCTGCCCTCCAACTCATTGAACACCGCATACTTGTTGATGGTCACACCGTTGAGCATGAAGGGGCCGGTGACACTGCAGTTCCATTCCAAAGATTCGACCATGTCCCACTGGCACGGCCACACCGACTGGGGCACAGTGCGCCATGCTTGCGCCTCGCCCACCCCGGCATAGAGCACCACGACCACATCGACATATCCGTCGCCATCGTTGTCATAGTGCGAGAAATCCACACTGCCAGCCAGGCCGTTGCAGGCATCATAGATCATGGTTCCTAACTGGCCATCCACCTCCTGACCATAACGGATCACATTAGTCCCATAGTAGGAACGGGTCTGCGGCAGGTTCACGGGGCCCAGTATTTCAAATTGCGGCGAGAACTGGCCGCGAGACTGCGACTGGAAATAATGCAAGCAGCTGTATTCCATCCCATTGAACTGGTTTTCAAATGTGGCAACGGGGTCGGTATGAATAAATTTCACATCATCGTAATTGACCAGAATAACGGGGATGCGCGGCGTGCCCATGGTGGGCACCTGCGGCGATGGATTCTCGTCATTGCGACGTGGCGAGCGGTGCTGGCGGGAGGCCAGCGTCATCTGGTTGCGGTAAACGGTGATAAATGCCGTCTCCTCGATGCCACGGTCCGGGGCATCATGGGCCAGCACATCACTCAACGACCCACTGGCGGTATAGCAATAGTCTCCAGCGGCGTTCCTGGCCACCGTCAGGCCGTCCATCGTCATCAACGAGTGGTTAAACTCACCGCCCCTCATCACCAGGGTCACCGTCGAGCCGTCGCTTTGCTGGTGGGTAAACGGTACGGGCTTGGCTGGAGCCGCCATCATCACATTACAGAATGCGGCAATAACAGCCATCACTAAAAATAATGTTCTCATTTTTATCATTTGAAATTTAATGCGTTGCTGCTATGTTTGTAAGATACTCCTCCATGCTGGCTTTCCAGTCGATACCATTGGTGACATCTATAAAGTTATCGATTCTCCACGATTCACGCTCTCGCACCATCTCCAACCGCACGGTAGTCACGTTACCCAGGTTGTGAAGGCTGAGCATCACTGTGGCCACTGAGTCGCTCATCGATGACACATGCACATCACTCACCGCAAGGTCACCCCAGTCCTGGCCCATAATCCAGTAATCGGCATCAAAGAAGCCCATCTCGCCCTCGTTCAAGCTCGTGGCATCGTGGGTGGTCACCTGAGTCACCAGCTCATTCCAGTCGTGGCTACAGAACTTGACGGCCGGGGGCTTGATACCCGTGAGTTGAGTCTTGGAACGCGGGGACTTCAGGTACTCATAGTAGTGGAACACATCGGCATAGATCTCGTTGACACGGTCCACAACCTGGGTTGTGTCCACTGCCACTCTATTGCCGCCACCGTCCACATGGCTGCTCATTGAGCATGCAGCCAGCCAAACGACTGCCATAGCCAGTAAAAACACCTTGTGCATCTTCTTTTTCACTTTTGAATTTAAACCTGCAAATTTACCAACTAAAAACAGAAAATCAAAACACAATGCGGAAAACCGATTGATATAAACAAAAAAATGTACCTTTGTGGACGATATGCTAAAGATTGTTGCCATCATGTTGAGTGGAATGGCGGTCGGTTTCTGCCTCAGAAAACGGCGGCTGCGTGTGGTGCCTCATGCGGTGACGGCACTCATCTGGCTACTGCTGTTCCTGCTGGGCATCGAGGTGGGCAGCAACCCGCAGGTGAGCAACGGAATTGCCAACCTGGGAGCCGAAGCATTGTGGCTATCGCTCACGGGGATGGCTGGCACCCTGGCCATGGCCTGGGTCCTGTGGAAGTGGGTTTCGGTCAAGAAGAAAGGAGGCAGGCGATGAAGGGCAGCCTGATTATTGTGGGTTTCTTTATCGCAGGCATCGCTTGCGGGTTGTCTCACTGTGTGCCTCATCTCGACTCCGACGTGAGTTTCTACACGCTGTGCGCACTGCTGTTCAGCGTGGGCATCACGGTGGGCAATAACACCGAGTTGCTCAAGAGTTTCCGTCTCCTGGACCCGCGCCTGATGCTATTGCCGCTCATGACCATTGTGGGGACTCTTGCCGCAACAGCCATCGCATCGATGGGACTGCCGGGACGGTCGTTGACCGACTGTCTGGCTGTGGGGTCAGGCTTTGGCTACTACTCGTTGTCGAGCATCCTCATCACCCAGTATCGCGGCCCGGAGTTGGGCACAATCGCCCTGCTGGCCAACATCATCCGCGAGGTGTGTACCCTGCTGGGGGCTCCGCTCATGGTGAAATACTTTGGTCCGCTGGCCCCCATCTCGTCGGGCGGAGCGACCACGATGGACACCACCCTGCCCATCATCACGCGCACCAGCGGCGATGATTTTGTCATCTTGTCGCTGTTCCATGGTTTTCTTGTGGATTTCTCGGTTCCCTTCCTGGTCACCTTCTTCTGCTCGCTGTGATGGCCGTGACAAAGTAACGGCATACATTGACTCTCACCTGGCTACCTCTCAGACACCTCCCGTGTCCTACTGGGCGCACACGTCGCGCGGGAAGGTATCGATCTGCTTCATGCGCTTGAGGATGGTGTTGTGCATCCTGCGCATCTTGGCCGATGGGTGACCGCTGTCACGCTCGCGCGGATTGGGCAGCGAGACCGCGATATAGGCACTCTGGGACTTGGACAACTGGGCCGGTGAGGTGCCAAAGTTGATGCGTGCCACAGCCTCGGCGCCATAGATGCCCCGCCCCATCTCGATAGAATTGAGATAGACCTCCATGATGCGCTCCTTGCCCCAGATGGCCTCAATCAGGAATGTGAAATAGGCCTCCAGGCCCTTGCGCAGCCATGAGCGTTGCTGCCACAGGAACACGTTGCGGGCCGTCTGCTGACTGATGGTGCTGGCACCGCGCTGGCGCTTGCCCTCCTGGGCCTCGATCTGGGCCTTCTGGATCTGCTCCAGGTCAAAGCCCTTGTGCTTGAGGAACAGGTTGTCCTCGCTGGCCATCACCGCCTGTGGCAAGTTGTGACTGATCTTCTCGAGGGGTACCCAGTGGTGGTTAATCTCGGGGGACTGTCCATCCATCACCGCCTCGACACAGCGAATGAGCATCAGGGGCGTGATGTAGACAGGAATATACTTCAATATCACCACAGCCAGGATGGTTGAGGTGAAAAAGAAAATCAACAGGTTGCGCACCCAGCGTGTAATCTTATCCATGACCTAACTCTTCACTTCTAACTGAATTAACGCACTGGGGACACAGGCCCTTGAGGACATAGTTGATGCTGTGCACCTGGAAGTCGCCTGGCAACGCCACCAGCGGCACATGGGTCGTCTGCAGGCAGAAGGTGCGCCCGCAACGCTCGCAATTAAAGTGGGCGTGCATGTGGTCGATGCTCCCGTCATCCTCGCCACAATGGCAGTCGGGGCTGCACACGGCATACTTGAACATGCCCGTGCCATCGTCGATGGCATGGATGAGGTGATGGGTCAAGAACAGGGTGATCGTGCGGTAGATGGTGGACTTGTCGACCGTGTCCAGCTCATCCTCGAGGCTTTGCAGTGAGAAGGCCTCGTCGTGGGCCATCATCGTCCTGAGCAACAGGATGCGCAATGCCGTGGGCTTGACCTCGTGCTGCTCCAGTCTGGAGATGTAAACCGACTCGTCTCTCATCACTCTAATGCTTTGATCTCAAACAACGAGAAGTTGACCTTTCCATACACCCGCTGCTGCGTGAAGTGCGGCAGGGCGCTGAAGTCATGCTCGCGCGGGTGTTCCATGATAAAGAGGGTTCCGTCATGCACTACCGGCGAGTCGAGCACCAACTGGGGTATCTCGGCAAATCGGGGCAGATCATAGGGCGGGTCGGCAAAGATGATGTCAAATGATTGCCTACACGTGGCCAGGAACTTGAACACATCACCGCGCACGAGCGTCAGGTTGGGGTCGCCCAGCTGCTGCTGCACCCGCTTGATGAAATCGGCCTGGGTGCGGGCTTTCTCCACAGCTGTGACATGAGCGGCACCACGTGAGAGGAACTCAAAGCTCATGGCACCCGTGCCTGCAAACAGGTCAAGCACCGTCTTTTCCTCGATGTCGATGACATTTCCCAGGACATTGAACAGGTTCTCGCGCGCCATGTCGGTCGTCGGGCGTGCCGTGATGTTGGTGGGCACGTCAAAACGGCGACGGCCATATTTTCCGCTGATTATTCGCATAGGGCAAGCAGGATCAATTCCAGTGGTGCCTGCATCGCATTGCGGCCCAGCCGCATGGCAGCGGCAGGATAGACCGCAGGCATCACAAATTTCACATATTGGCGCAGCACGGGGGTCATGGCTGCACGCACATCGTTGTCACCCGTGAGCTGCAACTCATCGGTCAGTTGATCAAGCCCATGAGTGCGCCAGGCATTGAGGGCAAAATAGGCCGCATCATCAGCGTTCTCAAACGCATAACTGTTGGCACACTGCAGGTTTCCACCGCAATAGATGGCCATGTCCATCCCCGTAGCACGCAGATTCAGGAACATGCGCGACAACTCGGTGCCGTGATTCAACTCCCTGTAATAACCACACAAGGGGAACAGGTGATGGTAAACCTCGGGATAGTTGAACGTGCGCCCCAGGAATGCTTGCAGTCCGGGTTGCACCAGGCAAGCAAGCTTAGCCTGGCCACCAGGCAGCTCGCCCACCACCACATCGCCGTCATCGCCAGGAAAAGCCTGGCTCACGAGCAGCTGGCAATCGTCAGGTGTGGTCTGGACAGGCAACAGCACAAAATGGTCACTGTGCACCAGCACCTTCACGCTCCGGTACTCACCCAGCAGCACCGGCGTGTCATAAATGGCATCCTCAAGGCTCTGCAACGTGGCATCGGTGCAGCTCACCTGACCAATGATGAGCGACCCCTCGACCGACGGCGTGTGCAAGATATATTTCACCTGCATGCCTTCGATCATGACCAGCAGATCCCACACCTCGGGATGTTCGATATTGATATTGCGGTTTCCTTCGTTCATAATTACACCGCAAAATTACAAATTTATCGCCATTCTCCCCAAAAAAATCCTGCAACTCTTGCCTCACGGCACTAAAACACCTACCTTTGCAATCATTAATCCCACTCCATCGATGTGGCCACGCCACTTGAGGAGCATTAACCAGCGAGCATGCCAATGGCTTGCAAAACGATAAATAGCATGTCAAGAAATCTCACCTCAATGAAAAAGACGACAAATTGTTTTATAGGTCTTTTTGTTGCAGCTATCGCTGTGCTGGCGTGCGCATGCGGCGAGGGCAACAAAGTGGAGAATGCGCAATTCAACTTCCTGAACGACCAGGGCATTACAATCACTCGACAGCTCTTGCTTGGCGATAGCCTCACGTTACCCGACATCTATTGTGGAGACCCCGAGCAAACGTCCAGCGACTTGGCCGGCAAGCCATTGACCCACAAGCAATATGCCGCCCTCGTGACTCCTGCTGGCAAGAACTTCACCGACGAGATGGGCAACTGGGTGCTGCTGGGCGTGAGAGACATGGGAGGCGGCATCACACTGGCAGCCTACTACGACGGCAGTGGAACAGGATACTGCGTAGACCTCATCACCTATGACAAGCAGGGACACATCCTCGACGCCATCAATGCCCGTGAGCAGCACCTGTTGTGGCGTGTCGACCTCACCGACGCCACCAACGACTCGGTGTTCACCCTCGACGGACACTTCATCTTCCAGGGCGACCGCGTGACGCTGCATCGCGTCATGGGACGCTGTGTCATGGACTTCAAGGGCGACCTCAAGGGAGCCCCCATCTGGCAGCAGGCATGGGAGCAGCAATATGTCATCAATGCCAAGGGGCACTTTGTCCTGCAGGGACAACAAGTGGTCATGGAGAAGGGACCCGTTGACCACTATGCCGCTCTCGATTTCAAGTCATGGGACATGCTTGTGTGCTCGCTGCATGACCCCGGCGTGATGGACATCTGGAACGAGTACTCCGAGTTGATCGAGTCCACCTATGACCCCGACTACAAGTACAACCCCTTTCCCTGGGATGTGGCGCAACTCTACAAGATGAACCCGCAACGCTTCCTGCGCTGGATTTCGGCCCCGCAGAACCGCGGCAACCGCCTGCTGCCCTGCTTCAAGCTCAAACCCGAAGACCGCCCCGCCCTGCTCAAGGAGATTGCCCAGCTCGACGACCCCGCCGCCCAGCAGTGGCTCACCACCCTGGCGGGCTCCTGGGACGACAAGCCCCTCACCCAGCACCTGTAGGGCGAACAACCCTAACGATTACGACTCTTGACAAGTTCAAAAATCGATATCAATAAAACTATAATAGATTATGGCAACAGTTGACGACAAGAAAATTATTTTCTCGATGGTGGGCGTGAGCAAGACCATCCAGCAGAACCAGAAGCAAATTCTCAAGAACATCTACCTCTCGTTCTACTATGGGGCCAAGATTGGCATCATCGGCTTGAACGGTGCCGGTAAATCGACGCTGATGAAAATCATCGCCGGACTGGAGACACAATACCAGGGCCAGGTGGTGTTTGCACCGGGCTACACGGTGGGCTATCTGCCCCAGGACCCGCAGCTCGACCCCACCAAGACGGTCAAGGAGGTCGTGCAGGAAGGCGTGCAGCACGTGGTGGACGCCCTCAAGGAGTTTGAGGACATCAACCTCAAGTTTGGCCTGCCCGAGTACTATGAGGATCCCGAGAAGATGGACAAGCTGTTTGCCCGCCAGGCCGAGCTGCAGGACATCATCGATGCGACTGACGCCTGGAACCTGGACAACCGCCTGGAGCGCGCGATGGATGCGCTGCGGTGTCCCGAGGGCGACCAACTGACCGAGCACCTGAGCGGTGGTGAGCGCCGCCGTGTGGCCCTGTGCCGCCTGTTGTTGCAGAAGCCCGACGTGCTGCTGCTCGACGAGCCCACCAACCACCTGGATGCCGAGTCGATCGACTGGCTGGAGCAGCACTTGCAGCAATATGAGGGCACGGTCATCGCCGTGACCCACGACCGTTACTTCCTGGACAATGTGGCAGGCTGGATTCTGGAGCTGGACCGCGGCGAGGGCATTCCCTGGAAGGGCAACTACAGCAGCTGGCTGGAACAGAAGACCCAGCGCTTGGCCCAGGAGGAAAAGACCGAGAGCAAGCGGCAGAAGACCCTGCAACGCGAGCTCGAGTGGGTGCGCATGGCACCCAAGGCACGCCAGGCCAAGGGCAAGGCGCGCTTGAACAGTTATGACAAACTGTTGAATGAGACCGTCAAGGAGAAGGAGGAGAAACTCGAGATCTTTATCCCCAACGGCCCCCGCTTGGGCAACAAGGTCATCGAGGCCCAGCATGTGGCCAAGGCTTTTGGCGACAAGCTGCTCTTTGACGACTTGAACTTCATGCTGCCGCCCAACGGCATCGTGGGTGTCATCGGTCCCAATGGCGCCGGCAAGACGACGCTGTTCCGCCTGATTATGGGCCTCGAGAAGCCCGACAGCGGCACCTTTGAGGTGGGCGAGACGGTCAAGGCAGTCTATGTTGACCAGCAGCACACGAGCATCGACCCCGACAAGACGGTCTATGAGGTCATCTCGGGCGGTGTGGAGCTGTTGCGCATGGGAGGCCGCGACGTCAATGCCCGCGCCTACCTGTCACGTTTCAACTTCAGCGGTGTGGACCAGCAGAAGAAGTGCGGTGTGCTCTCGGGCGGTGAGCGCAACCGCCTGCAACTGGCTCTGGCACTCAAGGAGGAAGGCAACGTGCTGCTGCTCGATGAGCCCACCAACGATATCGACGTCAACACCCTGCGAGCCCTTGAGGAAGGTCTTGAGGACTTTGCCGGCTGCGCCGTGGTCATCAGCCACGACCGCTGGTTCCTGGACCGCATCTGCACCCACATCCTGGCCTTTGAGGGCAACAGCAATGTGTTCTTCTTTGAGGGCAGCTACAGCGAGTATGAGGAAAACAAGTTGAAGCGTCTGGGCAAGGAAGAGCCCACCCGCGTGCGCTACCGCAAGCTTGATAGTTAAGAGTTAAGAGTTTGGAGTTTAGAGTTATTTGATTATGAGACATTTAGTGATTATTCTGTTGGCTTTGGCAGTTGTGTCGTGCACCAGCAAGTGGCAGCATGGCGACAGCGTCAATAATGGCTATGAATATCTGTGCAGCATGGGCATCGGCGACGACTCACTCATGCTCAGCGACAATGAGTTCCGCTATGACAACGACGGCGAGGCACTGCCCCACCGCATTTTGGACCTGGCTACCTGCCAAGCACTGGGCTTAGATCGGGTCATGCATGTCGACACCAACACTACCATCGTGCGCGTGTGGAATGTGTGCAACTATCCCGACAAGGGCCTCGCCTTGCTGATGGGACAGACATCCTACAGCGACACCCGCACCTGCTGGTTAGCCACCTTCGGCAAGCAGGGTCTGATTGACTTCATGCGACTGGGTGAGTGCGGCGGCATGAACCTGTCCTACTGGGACGATATTGATGAGCACACGCGCCTGGTGGGCATCGACTCGATGCGCATGGTCATGCCCGACAAGTGGGGCAAGCCCATCAACGTGAGCCGCTGGATCTCCTACAACCAGCATCGCGATGGCATCGACAAGGACTCCACCCTCTGGTTCATCGACAACGAGGTGCCTGTGACCATTGGCAATGATGGCCGCTTCACCCTTGGCAAGATGGGCACTGTCTATAGTGCCGACACGACACTCATCACCCCCTACTGGCGCTACAAGCGAGCTCTTGAGGTGTTGTCGTGGACCCCGTTGAGCAATGCCACCTTCTGCGACCAGGTCGAGACCTTGCTTGATGAGGCGGAAGGACACATCACCGAACCTGCACAACTGTTGGGCGACTTCCATGTGCTGGCGATGAACCGCCTGTACTGCGACACCCAGGGCGTGATGCAGTGGTGTCTTGACCACCCCGACGCACAATTCACCCGCGGCCTGGTCAAGCTCATGAAGGATATTAGCCCCGAGTGGATCAAGAACGAGTTTAAGAAAATTGAGGATCCCAAGATCCTTGCCCGCAGCAAGCAGCTCGTGGGACTGTAGACCAGGCATCACACATCGGCAGCGTGGAGCATCGAGATGATGGTCTGCCACAAGACAATGAGTGTCACCGTCCCAATCGTGGCATGGTAGAACAAGTCACGCACCGTGATGGCACCCCAGTCCTGGTTGCGGCACATCAGCAGCCAGCACACCACACAGGCGGCCAGCGCGAGGGCATAGACCACCGTCGTTGCCCATGAGCCGCGGAACTTGGGCTTGGGCTCGGGCAGCTTGTTGAGCACTCGACGGGTGAACCACTCGTTCTCACCTGGGTCGTGAGCGGCTTGCTTGAGCACTTGGGCCAGCTTCTTGTCTTCTTGGTTGGTTATCATATCGTTTAAACGGTTTAATTGTCGATAAATTGTTTCATCTTGTCACGGGCACGGTAGATCATGGACTTGACCGAGCCCTCGGGCAACTGCATGACCTTGGCAACCTGCTTGATGGGCTGATCCTCGATGTAGAACAGCGTGACGGCAACACGTTCCTTGTCGCCCAAGCTCGCCAACGCCCGTTGCACAGTCATCGAGGCATCCATGGCTTCACCTGTCGCCGTGCTTACACTTGCCAGCTGTGTGATGTCCTCGACGTGTTCCTCATGGTGGCGGCGGGCATGGTTATAGAACTCGTTGTAGGCGATGCGGTAGAGCCAGGTTCCGAAAGACGAAAGACCCTTGAAACTGCGTATCCCCACATAGGCCTTGATGAATGTGTCCTGCGCCAGATCGTCGGTCAGCATCTCGTCACCCATGGTCAGGTTCAGCAGGAACCGTCGCACGCGCGGCTGATAGGCCTCGACAAGCCTGCCGAATGCGTCCCGGTTGTCGGCCAGGGCGCATTGCGACAGCAACTTTATTTCATCAAGCTTGGACAGCATGGGTGAAGCGATCAGTAGGGCTGATAGGTATTGTCTTGATTATCATCACCTGTTGACCCAAAGGCGGGCGGAACGGGAATGCCCTCGCGCATGGGCTCTTGACGGGGTTGTTGCTGCTTGGCTCGGTTCCAAGCGTCTTGCAAGGCCTTTTGCTCCTTGTAGAGGATGTAACCCTTGCACACGCCCACAAGGGTCAGGGCCAAGCCGATGGGCCAGAACGGATCTTCCCCATCATTGCCAGCGGCCACGCTGAACAGGATCAGCAACACACCCCAGCCAATCCACTTCACGGCGGGCATCAGGGCACGCCAGTTGACCATACCGCTCACGGTAATGGGCACGCCAGGTGTCGTTCCTTCAAGGGGCTTTCCCACGGGCACCTGACCCTGCTGCTGGGCCGTTGCCGCGTTCACCACGGGGGGAGCCTGGACCACGGGCTGCTGCACATAGATGGCGCTGCGCTTCACGTCGCCCAGCGAGAGCTCGTTGAGCGGGTAGTTGTTCTCGATGGCCTTCTCGATGACGCGGTACTTGTTGCGGCGGTTCAGGAAGCGGAACAGCAGCACCAGTGCCACCAGCGCCAGCAGGCAGACACTGCCGTTGATGGTGATCTGCTTGACCACACTGGCCCACTGGTTGCTGATTTCCTTGATGTCCTCGGGGGCAAGTTCTCCCTTGTGGTTGCCGATTTCTACTGTGGTGCCGGCGCCACCGGTCAGGGTGTCGTCCAGGGCTTCGTTGATCTTTTCCTGCACCTTGGTCATGTCGATGCCTTTCACTGGCGCCGTCGCGTGGCTGGCTGCCGTGTCGTTCCTGGCAGCCACTGGCCTCTTGCTTGCGGCAGTAGCCTTGACGGTGGGCGCTGCGCTTGTGGCAATGGCCACAATCAGCATCATCGCGAGTGTTAAAATCGTCTTTCTCATTTCTTATCTACTGGTTAGTTGTTATTGTTTCTTGTTGTAGCGACACCCTATCGGGAGCCGCGTTCATGCATTAGACGCAACAATGTGTCTAAAAAGTTGCACAAAGATGAGAAAAATTTCAGACTTTTTTCTAACTTTGTGGCTAATAAGTATAAATAGTTTTTTCCAACCTTTTCAAAGATTATGAATATGATGAAACGTAGAAATGTGATTTTGCTGCTCATCCTGGTTGCCATCGCAGCTGGCTTGCATGCCCAAGCGACCGAAGCACAGAAGCGTGAGATGCGTGCAGCATGGATTGCCACAGTCTATCGCATCGACTGGCCCACAAGCATCAATAATGCTACAGCACAAAAGAATGAACTCAACGCCTATCTCGATAACCTACAGACTCAGAATTTCAATGCCATCTTTTTCCAGGTGCGCACGATGTGTGACGCTTTCTACCAGTCGAGCTATGAGCCATGGTCCAGTTACTTGACTGGCACACGTGGCAAGAATCCTGGCTATGACCCGCTGGCCTATGCCGTCGAGCAGTGCCACGCCCGCGGCCTGCAGTGCCATGCCTGGGTCAACCCGTATCGCTGGAGCACCGGCTCCAACTGGAACACCCCCCAGGACCAGGACTTGAAGAATTCGGGCATGCTCCTGTCCTACAATAACGGCAGCTCTACCTACACCATCCTCAACCCCGGCCTGCCCGAGGCGCGTCAACGCATCGTCAATGTCATCCGTGAGATCATCACCAATTATGACGTGGACGGTGTCGTGTTCGACGACTACTTCTACCCCAACGGCATTCCCGCCAACAGCACCGCTCCCGACTACAGCCTGTGGAACGACTCAAATGTGGACATGACCTTCGCCGACTGGCGCCGCAACAATGTCAACATGATGGTTGCCGACGTCTATCACATGATTCAGGAGGTGAAGCCCGAAGTGCGCTTCGGCATCAGTCCTGCCGGCGTGGCAGGCACACGCAGCACCTCGGCATCACAGCATGGTGTCACACCTTGCCCCACGGGCAGCGACTGGCAGTATAACGGCATCTTCAGTGACCCGTTGGCGTGGCTGGAACAGGGCACCATCGATTACATCTCGCCCCAACTGTACTGGAAGACCGACCACTCGACCAATCCGTTTGGCCCACTCACCGACTGGTGGAGCTATGCAGCCAACCACTTTGGCCGCCACCATTATGCCAGCCACAGCATCTCGTTCCTGGCCGAGGGCAGCAACACCACGAGCAGCTGGGCCGAGGTGACCAAGCAAGTCAACTATTCCCGCCAATATACCGAGAACAATGCCCCTGGAGCCGTCCTCTATAGCGCCAAGAACATCAACGGCAACAACAACGGCGCCAGCGGCTTGGGCAACTATCTGCTGGCCAATGCCTTCCAGCACCCGGCCATGATTCCCGCCGTGACGTGGAAGACGGCTCCTGGCTATCTTGCGCCATCGGGGCTTGCACAGAGCGGCTCTAACTTAACGTGGAACGCCCAGGAGGGAACTCTGGTCAAGTACTCGGTCTATGCAGTGCCACAGGGGACAACCGTTGCCGATGCCATGAGTTCCAGCTTTGGCGGCATCAAGAGTGACTACCTGCTGGGGGTCACCTATAGCCCAGCATTCACGCTTCCTGCTGCCAACCAGAACGGGTATTGGTATGCCGTGTGCGTTATCGATGGATATGGCAACGAGAGTGAACCGGCCTATCTGGGAGCGGAAAACGAGCCCGTCGATCCCGACCCCTCAACTGCGGTGACCTACAGCATCGAGAAAGTGTGGGAGATCAGCGACATCTCATTCTTGCCCGTGGCCGACACACGGCAGGGATTCGGCATGAATGGCAAGTTTTATATCAACAATAAGGCCGACAAGACCATCTACGAGGTGGACCAGAACGGATTGACGGGAACTACCTTTGAGGGCGGTGCCAACGTGGGCTTCACCCGCGACGAGGCAGGCAACCTGGTGGTGAGCAACGCCAACTTCCCTAACGCTTGGAGCAGCAGCCCAACGATCAAGGTTATCAACTCTGTGACCGGCGAGGTGGTGACACACACGCTGCCCACCAGTGTCATCAACTTTGGCCGTAGCGACAACATGGGCTTCCCCAAGGGGAACCTGCTGCAAGACGGCGAACTCTACCTGGTGGGAGGTAACAGCGGAACGTCGATCTCGCGCATCGCCATCAGCGGCGGCGAGGTGGACAACGACAACTGCTTTTTGGCCAATTGCGACGGCGTGAGCGCCAACAGTGGCACCGTCCTCAATTATTATATCGATGCTGCTGGCAACGACGCCGTGCTCTATGTCAACCGCTCGTCATCGCCCATCAAGATGGCCTTTGATGGCGACAACTTTGTCGGTACCGACATTTCCTTGCCCAACAAAGGGGCTTGCAACGGCGCATTTCCACTGGTGTGGAATGGCGTGGACTATATCCTCTACCCCACGACCGACAACTACCTTGACGGCTTTGCCGTAGCCGAGCCCAATGCCGCCCAGCCGCTGGTGAGTGTGGCCCAGACCGCTGTGGCCAACGCCAACACCTACCAAGCCAACTGGCTCAATGCCGAGGTCGACAATCAGGGAGTAACCATCTACCAGTATTACCCTGGAGGGCACATCACGGTGTGGCGCCTCACAAGGCAAGGGGGCGTCAATCGTGGCGACGTGAATGGCGACAAGTCGATCGACGTGGCCGACGTGACTGTCCTCATCAGCTACATCCTCTCGGGCAATAGCGACAACATCATTCTTGCCAATGCACAGTGCGACAACTCTACGGGTATCGATGTGGGCGACGTGACGGCCCTCATCAGCTTCATCCTGAGTGGCACCTGGGACGACTGAGCTGTTGGCACACAATTTGCAGATAGCAGTTTGAGCGCAAAACAGGCTGTTTTTAGGCCTCAAAAGTGAAAAACTTGGGTTTTCCTTTTGTACTGCGCTCAACTTGCAGTAATTTTGCAGTTTGAATTTTTACAATATATATTAAGAATTGAGAATGAAGATCATCAGTAAGGTCAGTGAGTTGTGTGAGGCCGTCAAGGCTTTTCGCCAGGATGGCAAGTCGGTGGGATTGGTGCCCACCATGGGAGCCCTGCATGAGGGTCACAAGTCACTCGTTGAGCGTGCGCGCCGCGAGAACGATACCGTTGTGGTGAGCGTGTTCCTGAACCCGACACAGTTTAATAATAAAGAAGACCTGCGCACCTATCCCCGCACCGCCGAGCGCGATGCGGCCATGCTCGAGTCGTGTGGCGTCGATGTGGCTTTCATGCCCACCGTCGAGGAGATCTATCCCGAGCCCGACACCCGCGTGTTTGACCTTGGACCCGTCCAGCAGGTGATGGAGGGTGCCATGCGTCCAGGTCACTTCAATGGCGTGTGCCAGATTGTGAGCAAACTCTTCTCGTGGGTTATGCCCGACAGGGCCTACTTTGGGGAGAAAGACTTCCAGCAGATTGCTGTCATCCGTGCGATGATCAAGCAGCTGGAATTCAACATCGACATTGTGCAATGCCCATGCATCCGCGAGGACGACGGCATGGCCAAGAGCAGCCGCAACGTGCGCCTCACCCCCGAGGTGCGCAAGGTTGCGCCGCAAATCTATGCCACCCTCCAGCGCAGTCTGGAATTTGCCGCCGACCACACCGTCGAGCAGACCCATGACTGGGTAGTGGCCACACTCAATGCCTGGCCCGAGATGGAGGTGGAGTATTTCTCGATCTGTGACGGCATCACACTGCAGCCC
>Ga0247611_10001769_pt1 | contig 37674 bp, 25 predicted proteins | sample 177DNAGHGhighgp2_FD_192422 | JGI IMG/M metagenome (GOLD analysis project Ga0247611, IMG submission 192422) | Sheep rumen microbial communities from Palmerston North, Manawatu-Wanganui, New Zealand - 1770 DNA GHGhigh gp2 | ecosystem: Host-associated > Mammals > Digestive system > Stomach > Rumen... | reverse complement strand
TCGTTCCAGGCTCTGTCTGCTGGTGGTGGTGCTGACTCTATGGCTCTGTCTGCTGGTATTTCTGAGGCTCTTGTGAACACGGCATCTGGCATTTTGACCTCTTGGGTTGCTACCGTTGTTTACAACTTCTTCTCCAATAAGATTGACAAGCTGACGTACGCACTCGACGAGATTGGTTTCACCATCGCTGCTACATACGATTCTAACCACAACGAGGCTTAATTTTTAGTTCCATTTAAAACTTTATAAACCAGTTTTAGTATGGCTAAAGTTAAGATACAGAAAAAAGACATCTGGATTGACATGACGCCTATGTCAGACGTGATGACGCTGCTTCTGTGCTTCTTTATGTTGACATCAACATTCTTGACGCCAGAGCCTATTAAAGTCAACGCGCCTAACTCGGTGTCAGAGGTTAAGATTCCGGAAAATGATGTCCTGAACATTCTGGTCAGCCCAGAAGGCAGGATATTCCTCGGTACGGAAAACAAGAACTACATGAAGGCCATGATGGAAACAATGACTGACAAGTTCAACGTTTCCCTCAATGCCAACCAGCAGAAGCACTTCCTGGAAGATGCTATGGCTGGCGCCCCCATGTCGAAGCTTGCTGCTTACCTCAGCCTTGAGCCCGAGAAGATGGCAGAGGCCATTCAGAGTCTGGGAATCCCCACCGACAGTATCGATGGAGGAAAGAGCGAGTTCCAGGAGTGGGTGAAGGCCGCTCGCGAGGCCAACCCCGACATCCGTCTGGCCATCAAGTGCGACTCCAAGACCCCGTACAAGACGGTCAAGGCCATGATGTCTGAGCTCCAGGACATGAACGAGAACCGTTACCAGTTGATTACTAATCTTAAAACTGCATCGGAGGAATAAACTATGGCAAAAAAGAATCTATCCAAGCAGAAAAAAATGGATACCCGCGTGAACTTCACGCCAATGGTAGACATGATGATGCTGTTGATTACGTTCTTCATGCTGTGTACGACTCTGGCAAAGCCCCAGGCTATGCAGTTGACGATGCCCAGTAACGACACGAACGTAGACGAGAAAGACAAGTCGGTAACGAAAGCCTCTCATACCATCACCCTGTACTTAGGTGCTAACGATAAGGTATGGTACATTGCCGGACTACCCAACTACGAAGACCCCTCATGCGTCAAGGAGACGAGCTACGGAGCCAAGGGTATCCGCGACGTCCTCATCAACCACACTACAGAGGAAGGTGTAAACCCAATTGCAAAAATCATGGTAGCTAAGAAAGAGCTGGATGCCAAGAAGACTGCCTACAACAGCAAAATGACTGACGAGCAGTATCAGGCCGAACTTTCGAAGTTGAAGAAGGGTCAGCTGCCTAACGGCGAGAAGGTACCTACGATGACCGTCATTATCCGCCCGTTGGACACCGCTACCTACGAGAACATGATTTCAGCACTTGACGAGATGCTCATTTGCAGTATTGATAAGTATGTCATTGACAAGATTGGTCCTGAGGATCAGGCGCTGATTGACAAGGCTGGTGTCAAGTAAGTCAATGTCTAACAATTAAAGTAGAAAAAGAACTATGGCAAAAATAGATCTTATAGACAATGGCTGGGTTGACCTCGTATTTGAGGGCAAAAACCAGGCCTACGGTGCTTATCAACTGCGCAAAGACACTGGCAAACGTAATGTATACTCACTTCTGGTGATGTTTGCCATTGGAGTAGCTATCGCCGCCTTCGTAGCCATCAAAGGTGTCGTGGAGAACGCCATGAAATCGGACGTTGCCATCGAGGCCGATGTGGAGCTGGCAAAGCTGGCTGAGAAGAAGGAAGCTAAGGTTGAGAAGAAAGAAGAACCGAAAATTGAGAAAGTTGAAGTAGAAAAGGTTAAGAGTTCTGTGAAGTTCGTTCCTCCTGTGATCAAGAAGGACGATGAGGTGAAGCCCGAAGAGGAGCTGAAATCTCAGGAAGAACTTAACAAGACCAACACCGCCATCGGTGCATTCGACGTGAAGGGTAACGACGAGGCTGCAGGTGAAGTGCTGAAAGCCAAGGAAGTCATTGCCCAGCCCGAGCCCCCGAAGGAAGAGGAGACCAAGGTGTTCGACGTCGTTGAGCAGATGCCTTCATTCCCCGGTGGTCAGAGCGCCCTGCTGCAATACCTGAGCAGCAACATCAAGTACCCGGTAGTAGCTGAGGAAAATGGTGTCCAGGGTCGTGTCATCGTGACCTTCGTGGTTGAGAAGGATGGTTCTATCACGGACGTTCGCGTCGTGAAGTCAGTAGACCCCTCACTCGACAAGGAAGCACAGCGCGTGGTGAAGAGTATGCCGAAGTGGATTCCCGGTAAGCAGAACGGTTCGGCAGTACGTGTAAAGTACACCGTACCTGTAACCTTCCGTCTCCAGTAATTGATTCAACATGAATAGAAACGCATCCAAATACATCATTGGATTAACACTCATTTTAGGCTTGTTCTCCGCTTGTGGGAACAAGCCTAAAAATGCAAAAGCAGAGCAGGAGTACAAACGTGCTGCCCGCTACTTCATGGCTGACGAAAGTTTCAGCCCCATCCTCAACGAGGCCCTCGAGGTGTTCCGTTACAACAACGTCCTCGATACCTTAGAAGCCCAGTACACTAACGAACAGGATGCCGTCAAGAAACTGATGACACTTGAGACGTGGCTGGTCTTCACCTCACGCGACCTGACAGCCAAGGAACGTCAGAACCTGCAGGACCGCAAATATCTGCCACGTACCATACCCATTGCCTATGATGGTCTGGCACTTATCGTCAATAACGACAATCCCGACACCTGCATCACAGTCAAGGACTTCAAGCGCATCCTGCGCGGCGAGATAGCAGAGTGGAAGGATCTGTACCCCCAGTCGCGCCTGGGCAGCATAGACGTCGTCTTCGACAACCCACTGTCCAGCACCGTCCGCTGGTGCGTCGACTCACTGCTGTCAGGACAGGAGTTCAAGGCACCTAATATCGGAGCCGTAAAAACCAGCGCAGCCGTCATCGACTACGTGGAGAACCACAAGAATGCCATCGGCATCATCGGTTCAAACTGGCTCAACGACAAGCGCGACACGACAAACGTCACATTCAAGAAGAATATTACTGTCATGGGTGTCAGCCGTCTCGACTCGGCAACGCGAGCCAACAGCTGGAAACCCTACCAATATTATATATATAACGGCAACTATCCCCTTATCCGTACTATCTATGCCCTGCTCAACGAGCCACGCAGCGGACTCCCCTCAGGATTTGCCCACTTCTGCCGGCTGCCCAAGGGACAGCTCATCATCCAGAAGTCAGGGCTGCTGCCCATTCAGGCTGCCACAAACGTACGGGAGATTTTTGTCAATTACAATACGGACTAAACCTTATGACACTTCCAACGTCATAAAGATAAAACAAGAAAACGTTCAAACATCATCACCAAATAACGAAACAACGAGAGAGAAGAAAAACAAGAGTATTAACGAAATCATTTAAGAGTTATGAAAGCAATAAAATATTTATTCATTGCAGCGCTGACCGCAAGTTTCAGCACTGCCGCCATGGCTCAGGAAGCCACTGGCACGAAGGCTGACGTTGATGCCGTAAAGAAAATCATTAGTAGCAAACCCGCCGATCTGGACAAGCAGATGAAGCCGTTCTACAAGGCTAACAAGAAGAATGCCGAGAATCTGGTAGCCTTCGGTCGTGAGTTCCTGGCTGTCAAGGACACTGCCCATGCCAAGGTCTACGCCAACTATGCACTGGAGACCAGCAAGCATAAGTGTGCTCCCGCATTCCTGCTGTTAGGTGACATCGAGGCCATCGGCGACAATGGCGGACAGGCTGCTGCCATGTACGAACAAGCCATCTATGTGGATCCCAAGAATCCCGATGCCTACTACAAGTATGCCAACGTGTACCGTAAGATCAGCCCCGCCGGTGCTGTTGCAAAACTCAATGAACTTCGCCAACAGCGTCCCGACGTGGCCGTTGACGCCCTGGCAGGACGTATCTATTACATGTCTAACGAGTTTGACAAGGCTCTCGACGCATACAACAAGGCTGACATGAAACTGATGGAGGAGCGCGACCTGAGTGACTATGCCATGTCTGCCTTCTTCAAGCAGCAGTACGACAAGGCCCTGGAAGTAGCTAAGTTCGGTCTCAGCAAGAATCCCCGTCATGCTGCCTTCAACCGTCTGGCCTTCTTTAACAGCACAGAGCTGAAGAAGTTTGACAATGCCCTAATGTATGCCGACGCCCTATTCAACAAGTCCGACTCGGCCAAATTCTCGTACTACGACTACACATACTATGGAAATGCCCTCATCGGTGCCAAGCAGCCCCAGAAGGCCATTGAGATGTACGAGCTGGCTCTGAAACAGGAGGATATGGACAATAAGGCTAAGCGCGCCGGTGTGGTGAAGCAGCTCTCAGACGCTTACCGCGACATGGAAGACTTCCCCAATGCCATCAAGCATTACAAGGACTACCTGGCCAGCATGGACAAGCCGACTGCCAACGACCTCGCTGCCCTGGCAAGTCTGCATATGCAACATGGTGCCACTCTGAACAGCGACGCACAGGCTGAGGCTTTCAAGATGGCTGACGAAACCTATGCCGACCTAGCCCTGAAGTATGAGAATGCCATCGAGTATGCTACATTCATGCGTGCCCGTGTCAACGGCCAGATGGACCCCGACCAGTCGAAAGGACTTGCCAAGCCGTTCTACGAGAAACTGGTAGAGCTCATTGGTCCCAAGACCGATCTCGACAATACTGATCGTGCCCGTCTCATCGAGAGCTACCGCTACCTCATCTCTTATTACTTCGTACAAAAGGACAACAAGGCCAAGGGTAAGGAATACGCTGAGAAACTGCTTAGCATCGATCCTGAGAACGAGATTGCCAAGCAGGTGTTAAGCACCAAGTAAGCAAAACGATCAAAATAAATGGAGGGCCGAAGCCCTCCATTTATTTTGGTTCCATCAACAAAGAAGGCTGTCCGAACGAACAGCCCCTTTTGTAGTCATTACTTAACAAAAAATTAAGATTCATTAGGGAAGGCTGATTGCCTCCGAAGGACAAACGTCAGCGCATGTGCCGCACTCTGTGCAAACATCAGGGTTAATTGAATACTTGTCGCCCTCAGAGATAGCTCCAGCGGGGCACTCATCGATACAGGTACCGCATGCGATGCAGTCGTCACCAATTACGTATGCCATAATTACTATAAAAATTTAATTGTTTAACTTAAATACTTACTAAATATGATGCAAAGGTAAGCAAAAAATCCATCAATACCTAATATAGGGTATGTTTTTTTACCATCATTAGGTTAATTTATACGCTATCGAAATAATAATTACCCGATGGACTGCGTTATAAAAGATGTATATGAAACGATTACTCATTGTCCTCCTCATCAGCTGCGCATGGACTCTTATCATTCAGGCGCAAAACGACCGTCGTGTGCAGCATAAGCCCTACATCGACCTGCGTCCGATGCATTTCGGCATCCATGTGGGACTACACATGCAAGACTTAGAGTTTGAGAATGTAGGCCCACAAACCATCATAGACGAAGAAGGGAACGTGCACGAAGAGCTCATTCTCTGCGATGCCGACAAGTGGAACCCCGGGTTCTCTGTCGGTGTACTCGGTGAGATGCGCCTCAGCAACCACTTCTCGCTGCGCATTGCACCAACCATGCACTTTGGTGCCAAGCACCTGACGTTCCTCAATACAAAATCCGTCGATGAGCGGGGAGAACCGCTACGACAAATTCAGGATTTAAAAAACACCTACGTCTCGCTGCCTATCGACATCAAGTTTGCCGCACCGCGCTGGAACAACCATCGTCCCTACATCATTGCAGGCATCAACCCGATGCTGAATCTGACAGGGGGCGATCAGGATATCATACGACTGAAACGTTATAGTACAATGGTGGAGATTGGTATGGGCTGCGACTTCTACCTGCCCTTCTTCAAGCTGATACCCGAACTGAAGTTCTGCTTCGGCCTGAGCGATGCCCTGGACCATAACCATATCAATGAACTGCGCGATGCCAACCTCAAGGCTTATGCCGGTTCGGTTAGCAGTGCGCAGTCGAAGATGATTGTCCTGACGTTCTATTTCGAATAGTTGCTCAGCAAAGACTATTTAAAGTCAACGATAATCTTACCCAAGAAGATGCCAGACTTGCCGTTCTGATCAACAGGGACAGGTTTGCCGTCGAGATTCTTTTCGTAATACAACTCCTCCATGTAGGTATGGGAATGCCCTCCCAGCACTAGGTCAATATTGCGCGAACCCTTAATCATATACAGGTCATCCTCGCCGCGATTGCTGTTCCAACCCAAGTGCGAAATACAGATGACCATGTCGCACTTCTGCTGCTCTTTGAGCATCGTTGCCGTCTCCAAAGCCATACGGGCAGGATCCAGGTATTTGACGCCGGGGCAGTTCTTCGCCGATACCAAGCCTGCCAATTTGGGGCAGAGTGCGAAGACACCGATTTTCAGACCATTACGCTTAATGATGATCCATGGCTTTGTCAGCCCTTCCATCACCGTACCCGTGAAGTCGTAGTTGGTACAGAGGATTGGGAATGTAGCCTTTCGGAACGCCTGAGCCATGTTGTCAAGTCCGAAGTCAAACTCGTGATTGCCGATGGTCGTTGCATCGATGCCCATCTGATTCATCAGTCCGATCTCCACATCGCCCTTGAACATGGTGAAATAAGCCGAGCCCTGGAAGAAGTCGCCTGAGTCAAAGTAAAGCAGGTCGGGATGCTTTTGCCGCTCTTCCTTCAGCAGGGTGATACGTCTCAGAAAGCCTGCCCTGCCCGCCTTCAACGTATCCCCCATCTGAGTCTTGAAGGGAAGTATCTGCGAGTGAGTATCGTTGGAGTGCAGTATAACTAACTGCTTATGCTTCTTGGCCTGCCCGCTGAGTGCAAATAGCGTCATCAGGCACATGATGATATATCTTGTCTTCATAGCTGCTATTATTTTATCGTTATTCTTCCTTCTATCTCTGCATCCACAATGTTCCCCTGTTTCTGCTGCTCGCGGAAATAATTCATAATGATAAAGCGCGTGTTGTTGCTAGAATCCTGAGGCGAATTCACATTCCGGCCCTTCTTAAATACCGACATCTTGTCAGTACCGCCCAGCAGATAGTCTATCGTCGCCACACGGTAGTCACGCAATGGGTCGACAGGCTCACCATTAACGGTTGCACTGACTAGACGATACTTATTCTGGTCCTTACTGATGACAAGACACACACCATGACTGACACCCTCGCCACCAACCGAGGCAATCTGTTCGAACAGTTCCAGCACGTCAGCACCGCTTAGTGTCGTAAAGGCTATCTTGTTTTCAAACGGTGCTATATCCAGCACATCGCCGTAGGTGATAGTACCCTTCGGCAAGTCGGCACGCACACCGCCCATGTTGTAGATGGAGAAATCCACCTGTTCCTGATAATCCTTAGCAGCCCATACCAGAATGTCCGCTAACAGGTTTGTCAACAGACCCTCAGGACGCTGGGCCTTCATGAATTTGGCTGACTGGCCTACCACAGGTTCCATGACACTATCCACCATGTGCTTATAGGGTTTCAGAAACTCTGCCACATGGGTGTCGGAAACTGCGTCATAGCGGTTATCCACCAAGATGCGACTACGCTGGAAGCCTGCAACCTCGTAGTGTGTCCGACATGACACCAATGTCAGCATGGGCATCATCGCCCAGAGTAACAAAAATTTTCTACTCATTATGTGTTTAACTATTTACCTTGCAAAGATACAAAATTAATCTCAATAACCCACTCTTTCGACGAAAAAAAATATCTTAGCAAGAGTACATACGGACATGTTACACCTAAAAAAGAATGTGACACGCACACAAAAGTGTATTTCGCGCTTTCTCCGTACCTTTGTCCTCACAACGACTAAAGGACCATTCATGATACGAAATTCATTTTTACTGACCTTGACATTATTATGGCTCTGTGCTCCATCCATCAAAGCACAAAGCATGGCATCGCCTGACGAGAACCTCACCATTCAAGTAAAGGGAAAGGGGCTGACCGTATACTGGCAGCAGCAACCCATACTCGACATCCCCACAGTATCAGACAATCCCTTATCACCAGAATTAGCAGGGCAGGTGACTGCCGACTACCGAATGCTGACGGGCAAGCGGCTGAACTGCACCAACAAAGCCAATGAGTATCGCAGTGGGAATCTAATACTGCGCGTGTATAACGACGGCATCGCCTTCCGCTATGCTGCCAAAACCGGAGAAACCGTCTACCGCATCCCAGAAGGAACCCGCCGGTGGATGCAACAGTGGTGCGACTCATACGAAGGATTCTTCCCTCTAGCGACCACCTGCAAAGTGGAGCCGGTACCATCGTACAGCGGTATCTCGAAGACGGATGAAGGCTGGAACAACCGCTGGGGCTATCCGGCCTTATTGGAGCCCAAGGACAACATCTTCGTCCTGCTGACAGAAGCTAATATCGAACGAGGTCAAAGTGCTTCGTGCCTGATGAACGATGGGGAACTGTTCCGCGTGGTGCCTGCTGAACAAAACACCGAGAGTGCCAGCGACCACACTCCCTGGCGCATCGCCATCATCGGCAGTCTGGCAGACGTGGTGGAGTCGACTCTGGTTACTGATGTCTCAGAGCCATCAAAGATAACCGATACCAGCTGGATTCAGCCCGGCGTGGCATCATGGATATACTGGGCTTATAACCACGGTTCCAACAACTATGACATCATCCGCAAATATGTTGACATGGCTGCCACGTTGCACCTGCCCTACATACTGATTGATGCCGAGTGGGACGAGATGCAAAACGGGAAGACCATCGAAGAGGCCGTCAACTATGCCAAGGAGCAGGGCGTACGCCCACTCATCTGGTACAACTCGTCCGTCGGTTGGGTGGATGGTGCACCAGGTCCCAAGTTCCGACTGAACAAAGCCGAAGACCGTGAGAAGGAGTTTGCATGGTGCGAGCGCATCGGGGTTGCTGGCGTGAAGATAGACTTTTTCTCTGGCGACGACCAGCGCAATATGGACTATTGCCAGGACTTGCTGGAGAGTGCCGCACGCCACCACCTGCTGGTCAACTTCCATGGTGCCACCATTCCCCGTGGCTGGCAGCGTACATGGCCAAACCTGATGACTACCGAGGGGGTCTATGGTGCCGAGTGGTATAACAATGTACCCACATTCACGAATAAAGCGGCAAGCCACAACGCCACCCTACCCTTCACACGCAACGTCATCGGCCCCATGGACTATACCCCCTGTACCTTCAGCGACTCCCAGCATCCGCACATCACCAGTCTTGCCCACGAACTGGCGCTGACAGTACTCTTTGAAAGTGGTCTGCAGCACCTGGCCGACCGTCCTGAGAGCTTCCTGTCGCAGCCTCAGCAGGTACAGGACTTTCTGGGACAATTGCCCACTGCATGGGACGAGACCCGTCTGCTGTCAGGCTATCCTGGCGAGAGCGTCGTCATCGCCCGCCGCAGTGGAAAAAAGTGGTATGTGGCAGGCATCAATGGTACCGACAATCCGCATTCACTGGCATTCGCAACGGACTTCCTGAAAGACTCTGCCCAGCAGATGACGCTGTTCGCAGACAGCGAACAAGGCGGCTGGAGTATTCATTCCATCCAGGAACTGCCTGCAGCGGTTGTGTGCCAGCCGAGAGGGGGCTTCATCATCTGCATTCAAACGAAATAATATAGACTTATGAAACAACACTTATTATCATTTTTCGTGGTGTGCTGCGCGTGCCTTGACGTGTCGGCAGAGGAATTGCCCTACCAAAATCCCAACCTGTCGGCACGTGAACGAGCCACCGACCTGTGTGCACGCCTAACGCTGGAGGAGAAAGCCCTGCTGATGCTGGACGAATCACCAGCCATTCCACGCTTGGGAATTAAAAAGTTCTTCTGGTGGAGTGAGGCCCTGCATGGGGCTGCCAACATGGGCAATGTGACGGTATTCCCCGAGCCCGTTGCCATGGCATCATCCTTCAATCCCGACCTACTATATAAGTGCTTCGACGTGGCTTCCACCGAGTTTCGTGCACAGTATAACCACCGACTCTACGATCTGGGGGGCGAGGATATGAAGATGCGCAGCCTCTCGGTGTGGACGCCCAATGTCAACATCTTCCGTGACCCACGCTGGGGCCGCGGCCAGGAAACCTACGGCGAAGACCCCTACCTGACCAGCGTCATGGGCGATGCCGTTGTCCGCGGGCTGCAAGGTCCCGAGAGTTCCAAGTATCGCAAGCTATGGGCCTGTGCCAAGCACTATGCCGTTCATAGCGGTCCTGAGTATACGCGTCACTCTGCCAATCTTACCGACGTCCCTGTGCGCGATTTCTGGGAAACCTATATGCCTGCCTTCAAGCACTTGGTGACTAAGAGCAATGTGCGTGAGGTGATGTGTGCCTACCAGCGTCTTGACGACGACCCCTGCTGCGGCAGTAACCGCCTGCTGCAGCAGATCCTTCGCGACGAATGGGGTTTTCAATATTTGGTGGTCAGCGACTGCGGTGCCGTCAGCGACTTCTACACGTCACACAAGAGCTCATCATCGCCCGTCACGGCATCTGCCAAGGCTACGCTAGCCGGTACTGACGTGGAGTGCGGCTACGACTATGCCTACCGCAGCATCCCGGAGGCTGTACGTCGCGGACTCATCACCGAGGCCGAGGTCGACAAGCATGTCATCCGTCTGCTGGAAGGTCGTTTCGACCTGGGTGAGATGGACGCCCCCTCGCTCGTGGAGTGGTCGAAGATTCCCTATTCGGCAATGTCGACGAAGGCTTCTGCCAACATCTCCCTCGACATGGCGCGTCAGACACTCGTTCTGCTTCAGAATAACAATGGCATCCTGCCACTGAAGAAGAATGCAGAAAAGATAGCCGTCATCGGTCCCAATGCCGACAACGAGCCCATGATGTGGGGCAACTACAACGGCACACCCAACAAGACGGTCACCATCCTCAACGGCATCAAGGCCAAACAGAAGAAGCTGGTCTATATGCCTGGCTGCGACCTGACATACGACAAGGTTTTAGAGTGCCACATAGCTACAGAGTGTACGGCTCCTGACGGCAAGCGTGGACTGAAGGGTACTTTCTGGACGAATACTCAGATGGAGGGCAAGCCTTTCACAACAGAATACTACACAAAACCGCTGGCAGTCACCACCAATGGTATGCATGTCTTTGCCACGGGGTTGCCCATCGAGGATTTTTCCGCCAAGTATGAGACCACCTTTACTCCGAAGCAAGGCGGGGAATACGTGCTCAACGTGGAGGGCACGGGCGACTTTGAGGTCTATGTCAATGGTGAGCGCAAGGAGAAGCACCACATCTGGCGCTCCACGCCCACCCGTACCGTCCTGCAGGCGCAGGCTGGCCAGTCATTTCAGATAGAGGTTCGCTTCAGCACCGTCAAGACCTGGGGCGCCGGCATGAAGATCAATATTGCCCGCGAGCTGCCCATCGACTACAGCGAGACCATCGCCCAACTGAAGGGTATCGACAAAGTCATCTTCGTCGGCGGCATCTCGCCCGCCCTCGAAGGTGAGGAAATGCCTGTCAACATTGAAGGTTTCAAGGGTGGCGACCGCACCAGCATCGAACTGCCCAAGGTGCAGCGCGAGTTCATCAAGGCTTTGAAGGCTGCCGGCAAGCAGGTTATCTTTGTCTGCTGCTCAGGCTCTGCTATCGCCCTGTTGCCCGAAACGGAGAACTGCGAAGCCATCGTCCAGGCCTGGTATCCCGGCCAGGAGGGTGGAACGGCTGTTGCTGATGTACTTTTCGGCGACTACAACCCATCTGGCAAGTTGTCCGTCACGTTCTATAAGAGCGACAGCCAACTGCCCGACTACGAGGACTACTCGATGAAAGGCCGTACCTACCGTTATTTCGACGATGCGTTGTTCCCCTTCGGCTATGGTTTGTCATATACGACGTTTAACATCGGCGATGCCACGTGTACGGCAAAGGGCAACGACATAACCATCACTGTTCCCGTCACCAACGCTGGCCAGCGCGACGGAACGGAGATTGTCCAGTTATATGTGCGTCCTACTGGCGATGCCGATGGTCCACTGAAGACTCTCCGTGCCTTCCAGCGCGTCTCCGTTAAGGCAGGACAGACGGCCACCGCCACCCTGCAGCTAAACCGAGAGAGTTTTGAGTTCTGGGATGCTGCCACCAATACGATGCGCTCCAAGCCAGGACAATATGAACTGCTCATCGGAACCAGCTCGCGAAAAGAAGATCTGAAATTACTGACTGTTAACATCAAAGATAGCTTATGAAATATCAAAGAACTATTTTATCAACTCTCGTTCTGTTCGTGGCAGCTACGGCTGCCACGGCACAGAACCCGGTCATTCGTGACCAGTTCACGGCTGACCCGACGGCTCGCGTATTTAATAATAAGGTGTACCTATACCCGTCGCACGACATTGTACCACCTGCAGGCTTTGCCAGAAAAGACTGGTTCTGCATGGCCGACTACCACGTCTTCTCGTCAGAGAACCTGACCGACTGGACCGACCACGGCATGATTATCTCGCAGCAGGCCGTGCCCTGGGGCAAGGCCGACGGCTACTCCATGTGGGCTCCCGACTGCGTCAGCAAAAACGGCAAGTACTACTTCTACTTCCCCAATGGTCCCAAGAGCGGACGAGGTTTTGCCATTGGCGTGGCTGTTGCCGACCGTCCCGAGGGGCCGTTCAAATTGGAGCAGGAGCCCATCAAGGGTGTCAGTGGCATCGACCCCTGTGTGCTCGTCGACAAAGACGGTTCCGCCTATATATACTGGAGCGGCATGGGTATCCGCGGTGCCAAGCTGAAGGACAACATGCTGGAACTGGACGGCGAACTGAAGGAAATGAAGATGCCCCGTCGCGAGGGTCAGCCCGAAATGCCGCCCATGATGGTTGGCGGCGAGCAGATGGAGGGCCTGCCAGAAGGTTTCAAGGAGGGTCCCTTTGCCTTCCGCCGGGGCGACTGGTACTACCTGACCTTCCCGTGGGTGCGTGGCGACACCAGCAATGGCAAGAATCCCACCGAGACACTGGCCTACGCCATGTCGAAGTCGCCGTTGGGTCCCTGGGACTTCAAGGGCATCATCATGGCCGAGCACGCCAACCAGTGCTGGACCAACCACCACTCGCTGGTGGAGTACCGGGGCCAGTGGTATCTGTTCTATCACCACAACGACTTCTCGCCCCGCGACGACAAGCGACGCTCCGTATGCATCGAGAAGGTATCGTTCAACAATGACGGCACCATCCAGGAGGTGAAGCCTACCATGCGCGGTGTCGGCATCAACCAAGCAACGGAGAAAATAGAGATTGACCGCTACAGCACGGCATCGACTGAAGTAACGACAGAACTCATCGACACAGTGAACACCTTCCGCAGCTATCAGGCCACCCTACCTAAGAAGGGTAGTTGGCTGAAATATGATGGTGTGGACTTCAGCTGCATCACCGACGGTTACCTTGTCGTTGGTGCCAAGGCTGCCGATAATACAGAATTCTGCATTCGAGAGAAGAGTGCCAAAGGCAAGATCTTGGCACGCATCAAGATGACAGTGAAGAGCGAGATGACTCGTCCCGGCATGCCTACGCCCTTCCGTCGCGACCAGAGCAACCAGTGGATGACGATGACAGCCGCGTTAGACTATACGCCAAATGGCGTAACAGATCTTGTCATCACCAACGAGGGCAATGCTGCCGTATCTTTCGACTGGGTACAGTTCAAGAACCGTCCCAAGTACTTTACGCCTGTAGCTAAGGGGGCTGCCCCGTTGCAGCCCGACGAGCAGGGCTTCATCCACCGCTGGCACATGATGGAACCTTCGGCTGTTGATATTCGCTCGAACGTCATCTTCACCGACTCGTGGCTGCGCACCAAATTTACTGACGAACTGGCACAGTTGCCCAAGCAGCAGAAAAAGGCCAAGTGGTATAACCTGGACAGCGACACTTACAACATGAAGCTGTTCCGCTTCGCCGAGAAATATGGCAAGCAGACCTATGGCTCGTTCTATTGGGTGGAAACGGTCATCATGAATACAGAAGAGTTACAGGATGTACGTCTGGCATGCGGTTCCAATGGTGCCTCCATGTGGTGGCTCGACGGCGAGGAAGTGCTGCTGCTGGAGGGCGACCGCCGTATGGTGGAGGACGATGGCACGTCACGCCGCTTCACCCTCAAGCCCGGCAGTCATGTGCTGCGTGGTGCTATCATCAACGGTCCCGGCCTGGCAGACATGTGCGTCCGCTTCATCGACGAGAAAGGTAATCCAGTAAAGAACTATTTAATCAATGCACAATAAAATGAAAAAACTACATAGTATTTTTGCAGCTTTGACGATTGCCATCGCTGCTAATGCACAGACAGGCGCACCTTATATCCACGACCCTTCGACGCTGGCCGAATGTGACGGCAAATGGTACACTTTCGGTACGGGTGGTGGCGGTATCATCAGTGATGACGGATGGTCATGGCACAGTGGTGCCGACCGCCCAGGCGGCGGCGCAGCCCCTGATGTCATGAAAATTGGCGACCGCTACCTATGCATCTATGGTGCTACTGGCGGCGGACTGGGCGGTGGACACAACGGCCGCATCCTGACCATGTGGAACAAGACGCTCGACCCGAAGTCGCCCGACTTCAAGTGGTCGCAAGCCGTTGAGGTATGCGCCAGTGACGGCATGGAAGACCAGGATGCCATCGATCCTTGCCTGCTCCTCGACCCCACGACGGGCCGTCTTTGGGCGACATACGGCACCTACTTCGGCACCATCCGACTCATCGAACTAGACCCCAAGACGGGTTTCCGCATGAAGGGTAACAAGGAGAAGGACATCGCCATCGACTGCGAGGCTACCGACTTAATCTACCGCGACGGCTGGTATTACCTGTTAGGCACTCATGGCACCTGCTGCGACGGTGTGAATTCTACCTATAATATTGTGGTAGGCCGTTCACGTAACGTGGAAGGACCGTACCTCGACAATGTCGGCCGTGACATGTTTCATGGCGGCGGACGCATGGTATTCAATGCCGGCGACCGCAAGACTGGTGCAGGACACTTTGGACGCACCATTATCGACGAGGGTGTGGAAGTTGCTTCCTTCCACTGGGAGGCAGACTTCGACTTAAGCGGACGTTCCACCCTAGCTGTCCGTCCCCTGCTATGGAAGAACGGCTGGCCCGTAGGCGGCGAACAGTTCAAGGGTGGCACCTTTGCCATCGAGAGCGAGCGCCGTGGCTACTCGTTGGAAATCGCAGTCGACTTTGAGCGAATGAAACAGGAGCGTCAGGGATGGTTCAACCGCGAGGCCATGCAAAAACCACCAGTACCCATTGCTAACCAGAAACTTGACGAGGTGAAGGACAAATGGCCTGCAGGGGACATCGCCGTGCGTTGTAGCGACTATATGTTCCGTCCCTGGCAACACTGGACCATCACGCCCGTCAACGAGGCCGGCGGCTATCTGAGCGCCCCCTACTTCAAAATCACCATTGCTGGTACTGACCGCGCCTTAGCTGCTACTGCCGACAAGGAACTGACCACCGTCCCCACTTATACTGGCACTGATGAACAGCTGTGGCGCATCGAGCAATTAACGGACGGCACCTATCGCATCATGCCGAAGGCCATCCCCGGCATCTCTGGTACAAATACACGCTATTGTATCTATTCTGTTGCCGACTCTACGCCGACACTCGCCGAATACGACTTCAAGAGTGACAACAGCAAATGGAATTTCAAAAGACAATAAAAAGTGGCAAACAGCAAGAGTAAACACGTTAAAAGTACGTCAAAATATTAAATTTCAATAGTATTTTAGTGTATTTTACACGTTTGATACAAACAAAAAAGTTTATGACACTTATAATAATGTCAGTTTCAAAAATTGTGCTTACCTTTGCATCGTGATTAAAAGTCACACTTGCAACCAAAACGAACCTGACACAGACATGAAGAAAAGATTTGTTTTAGTAATATTATCATTAGTAGTTTGTTTTGTAACCTCAGAAGCTGCCGGAAAGCGTTCCGGCAGCGCTGATGGTGCTTCTAAGGCTAATGAAACACTTGTAAAAGACTACGTTACGAATCCTATGCTTTGGGCAGATGTGCCTGATCCTGATATTATACGCGTGGGCGATACCTATTATTTGGTGTCGACGACCATGCACCTGATGCCTGGTGCTCCCATCATGCGGTCGAAGGACCTAAAGAACTGGGAGACGGTGGGTTATGTCTTCGACAAATTGACAGACTCTCCGAAATACGACCTGCAGGAGGGTACGGCATACGGCCGCGGCCAGTGGGCAACATCACTAAAATACCATAACGGACGTTTCTATGCTTTGTTGGCTCCCAACGAAGCCGGAGCAATGGGCGACACCTATATCTTTACCGCAGAGAAAGCCGAAGGGGAATGGAAACTATTGTCCAGGATGCGCCATTTCCACGACTGTTCGCTGTTCTTCGACGATGACAACCGCGTATACGTTATATACGGTACGGGCGAGATGATGGAACTGAAGCCCGACTTAAGCGATGTTATCGAGGGTACCCACCAGCATATTTTCAAGCGTGAAGCAGACGAGACAGGACTTTTGGAGGGTTCACGTATGATTAAACATAACGGCAAGTACTACCTGCTGATGATTTCGCACGTCTATGCCCCTGGCCGTCATCGCCGCGAGGTATGCTATAGGGCTAACGACATTCATGGGCCATACGAGAAGAACGTCATCTTACAATCGCCGTTCGGCGGTTTCTCCTACGAAGCACAGGGAACCATTGTTGACACGGAATGGGGCGACTGGTATGGCGTCATCTTCCAGGATCGTGGTGGTGTAGGCCGTGTACTGACACTGATGCCCTGCCGCTGGATTGACGGCTGGCCAATGTTGGGCGACGAAGAAGGAATCGTTCCCGAACGTGTGCGTGCGCTGAAGAGTGGAGAGCCAGAGCATCATATCGTTTGTCCCGACAACTTCGGCAGCGACAAACTGGGACTGCACTGGCAATGGAACCATAATCCAATGGACAAAGCATGGAGTCTAACAGAGCGTCCGGGATGGCTTCGCTTGAAGACAGGCCGTGTGGTACCCAACCTCTACTTAGCCCCGAACACGCTGACACAGCGCATGGAGGGTCCGATGTGCAGTGGTTCTGTGAAACTGGACCTGTCGAAGATGAGAGACGGTGATGTTGCTGGTTTTGCAGCCTTCAACGACGAGACATGCGGCCTGTTTATCAAGAAGAACGGCAAGAAACTGACGCTGCAACTGAATGAGTTGTCAGTGAAGCTCTCCCAGCGCGAGAAGGCCGTAGAGAGTGTCACTGAGAAAACTGTGGAAGAACTCAAGTACTCCGCCAATGAAGTGTGGCTCCGCATTGATGCAGACTTCCGCCCCGGCGTAGGTGACAAGGCTAAGTTCTATTATAGCACAGATGGCACGGAATGGGCGCAGTTAGGCGATGAGTACAAGATGCGCTTCGACTGGCAGCGCTTCTTCATGGGTTCAAAGTTTGCCATCATCAACTATGCTACGAAGCGGCTTGGCGGCTGGATTGACGTTGACGCGTTCAGCTACCAAGCAGGTGAAAAATAATACCAAAAGCCCCCTTTCATGTTACGCTGCGTGACTTTTTTTGTTACGCAGCGTAAAGTTTTATGCATTATTTTGGTTCTTTTCGCAAAAAATGCTTATCTTTGCAGCCGTTACTAACAAACTGACTACTAGTATTACTCACAAACATGAATAGTTCGACTTATATACGAAGTATATTTTTATTGATATCTCTTTGCCTCGGATGGAACGCTCATGCCCAAATGGGCAAACTGTTTGATGCCGACAAACAAATGTCAAGCAGTTTCACAACGCAGATTTACCTGGATCGTGATGGGTTTATATGGGTAGCTACACGTAACGGTCTGAACCGCTACGACGGCTACAAGTTCCTCATTCTGAAGAAGGAATCGCGGAAGGACTTGGGAATGGCCAGTAATTATGTGAACTGCATGATGCAGGATCGCGACGGTCTATTTTATGTCGGCATGTACGGTGCATTGCAGACCTACGATGGTGAACGTTTCCAGGATGTCAAGACTTACAGTGTGGATGGCACCCCTGTTCCTTGTTATGTGACATCTCTGTTGCAACGCCGTAACGGTGACATTTTGATAGGAACGTCAGGCCATGGCGTACTGAAGATGAATGACCACCAAGAAGCCCGCGAGATGGACAAGCGCCTACGCGAGGCAAAATCCATACACAAACTGATGGAGGACAGCCATGGCAATCTGTGGATTCTCTCTGACGATCAAGGTCTTTGGCGTTGGGACGGCAACCATATCAAGCGTTATTTCCAGGATGACGAACACCGGCATACGATATTTGACATCTGTGAATACAGTGATGGTCATTTTTATGTCGGTACCACCAATCATGGTCTTTACCGGCTCGACGGCGATACGCCTGTCCATATCGAGGCGACAGGCAACAAACATATCTCAACACTTTATATCAACAACCGCCAGCATATCATGCTGGGGTACGATGGTTCAGGACTTGCCATCTATGACCCCAAGAGCAACCGTCTAGTCGACAATCCCTATTTCAGCCGTGACGTAGACCTGAGTACGGCAAAGGTCTACTCCATTTGCGAGGACCACAATGGTAACGTATGGCTAGGATTGTTGCAGAAGGGTATCTATATGCAACCCGGACATACAATGGGCTTTAGCTACATGGGCTACAAACTAGGGTCGAGAAATGTCATCGGCTCGGCCTGCGTCACCAGCGTACTAGGGGGGGCGAATGGTTACAAATGGATAGGTACCGACCGCGATGGTCTCTACTGCATGGACAGTAACGAAAAAGCCATCAAGCACTTCAAGGAACACTTCCCTGCTACCATATTGGGACTCTGCGAGGACAAGCTGGGACGCATCTGGGTGGGTACCTATAAAGAGGGATTGGGTTATATAGACCCGAAGAAAATGGCCTTTCATCCTCAACTACTGCCACAAGGTTCTCCAACCAGCATCTTTGACCTCGAAACAGATCATGAGGGGCGTTTGTGGATAGCTACCATGGGCTATGGCCTACAATGTCTGAATTTAGAAACTGGTGACGTGAAAATCTACCGACAGGCTGAAAAGGCTCCTAGTGACCCCAAGGTGAACAGCATCACCAACGACTATATCTCGCAGGTATCTATATCGCCTGATGGGAAACGTGTCTACGCAGCCACATCTATGGGTGTCTGTGCAATGGTCATCGAAAGCGAAGACTGGATCTCGACGTTTGGCAAGAACTGTCCTAACTACGGCATACCGACACGTATCGCCCGAGAGTTTGGTGGCGTGTTGTATGTTGGTACGAACGACGGATTGGTGTGCTATGACATGAAGACGCGACAGACAACGCTGAAAGACTTGGAGAGTGGACTCACCGATAATGGTATTGCCTCTATCGAGCAGGACAGTCAGGGACATCTGTGGATCAGTACCGACCACGGACTCTGCTGCCTGGATCCCAAGACTGGCAAGACCAACACCTACTATGTGGACAACGGCTTGCAGTCTAACGAGTTCAGTGATGGGGCTTCATGGGTGCAGCCTGACGGTCAAATGGTCTTTGGAGGTCTGGCAGGTGTGACATGGTTTAACCCCTCAGAGATCCATGAGCACAAGTGGAATGCAGAGGTGAAGCTGACAGGTTTTACAGTAAATGGAGAGCCTGTAACGCCTGCCACCATGTCGGGTTTCTGGAAGGTAGTGAATACTGCCGTCATAGCTGCTGACAAATTTGTACTGAGTTCCAGTGACAACAACTTTAGCATCCAGCTGTCAACGCTGACCTACGATAGTCCTGAGCATGTGGTCTATCGCTACCGCATCAACAAAGAAAAATGGGTTCGCATGCCGCCAGGTGTCAACGACATTACATTCAGTCACCTGCCGCCTGGCGACTACGATTTCTGTGTAGTGGCAGAACAGAATGGTATTGAGACACCCGAACGCTGTTTCAAGGTTTTAATTCATGCTCCATGGTATCAAACGACTCTCGCATACATCATGTACCTTTTAGTGTTGGCAGGACTATTCTTGTGGTACCGCCAGCAGCATAAGCATAAGGAACAAGACCGCCTGCGCCTGCAAGAGCACATACATGCTGAGGAGATGGCTGATGCCAAACTGAAGTTCTTCATGAACATCTCCCACGAGATACGCACACCTATGACACTCATCATCACTCCGCTGTTGTCGCTCATCAAGCAGGACGATGACATCCATCGCCGGAGCGTCTACGAGACCATCCGCCGTAATGCCGAGCGCATTCTGGGCCTCATCAACCAGATGATGGACTTACGTAAGATTGACAAGGGTCAAATGCAGATGCACATGTGCGAGACAGAAATCGTCTCATTCATAGGCGACATCTATACCCTCTTTTCGCAACAGGCCAAGGCCAAGAACATCCAGTTTACCTATGAGCGCGACACACAAGAGCTGCCAGTATGGATAGACCGCAACAATTTCGACAAAGTCATCGTCAATCTGCTGTCTAATGCCTTTAAGTTCACTCCTGCTGGTGGACACGTGCACATTGCACTTTCCCACGATGAAAAGAATGTCCGCATCGCCATTCGCGACAACGGAGAAGGCATTCCCGAAGACAAGCTCGACCGTATCTTCGAACGTTTCTACCAGACGCCTACCCATGTTAACGACCGCAAGACCGGTACAGGCATCGGACTGGACCTGACACGCTCGCTCGTCGAACTGCATCATGGCACTATCAAGGCCCAAAACAATGTCGGCGAGAAAGGAGCTGAATTCATTGTCACTATACCACAAGGCAACGCCCACCTAAAGCCCGAGGAAATCATCGAGGATACATCACTGATTGCAACAGCCCCATCCAGTCTCATCGAAGCCGAAGAAGTGGTACCCGAGAACACCGTCTCTACAGAGTTGCCTAAAGTCGGTCACCGGCAGCATATCGTGCTCGTCGAGGATGACAAGGATATTCTGGAATTCCTGCAAAGTGAACTATCTACTGACTATGACATCACGACATGCGAAAATGGAAAGGTGGGCCTCAGCGTGGTGCTGAAGTCCATACCTGACCTCGTCATCTCAGACATTATGATGCCTGAAATGGACGGTACAGCCATGTGCTCGAAAATCAAGAGCAACCCCTCGACCAGCCATGTGCCCATCATCCTGCTCACTGCCAAGAGCCGCGACGAAGACCAGCTCGAAGGTCTTGAGATGGGTGCCGATGCCTACATCATGAAACCTTTCAACATGGACATCCTGCGTCGCACCATCGTCAACCTCATTCACACCCATCACATGCTACGACTGAAGTACGGTCGCAACGACCAATTGGAGGAGCAGGTAGACGAAGTGAAGATGAAGTCGCCCGATGATCAGTTGCTGGATCGCGTCATGAAGGTCATCAACAAGAATATCGGCAATTCCGACCTCAGCGTCGATGCCATTGCCGATGAGGTCGGTATCAGCCGTGTACACCTGCATCGCAAGATGAAAGAACTGACGGGACAGACACCTCACGACTTCATACGCAACATCCGTCTGAAGCAGGCGGCTCACCTCCTAAGCACACGCAACATGAACATCACTGAGGTAATGTATGCCTGCGGTTTCAACAATGCCGCCTCCTTCTCGACCATCTTCAAGAAGTTCTACGGCATGTCACCGCGTGAGTTCATGAACGAAAACCGCCCGCGGAATGACGCTGGACAGTAATCGTCAAGCGTTAGCGGCAGTCAGCAGGATCTCGCTCAGTGTAGGATGAATGTGTACCATATCGCGAAGCTGGGCAACCGTCGTGTCACGACACATCAGCACGCTGACCTCCTGAACGATGTCGGCAGCATGGGCACCGTAGGCATGGCAGCCAATGATGCGATCTTCCTGATTGCTGAACAGCTTCAGCATTCCTTCCGTCTCGCCCATCGCCATCGCTTTGCCGTTGGCACGCCAGAAGGCCTTGCGGCATTTGTAGGCCACGCTCTCAGCCTTCAGCTGGTCTTCCGTCGGACCGACACAGGCTGCCTCAGGAGTGGTGAAGATTGCTGCCGGCATGACATCGAAGCGGATGGCGTCAGCACGTCCCAGGATATGGTTGACAACATGCATCGCCTGCATCTCAGCAGCATGAGCCAGCATCTGTCGCCCGTTGACGTCGCCGATGGCATAGAGGTGAGGGGTGAGGGATGAGGAGCGAGAGGTGACTTCAAAGTCTTCATTAACCTGAATGGCACCATTGGGAGCCAGGCCGACACCTATTATTTCTAAGTGCAAACCTTCAGTACGCGGTTTTCGCCCAGTAGCCATCAGGATGACATCGGCATCGATACCAGCGACATCCTCCACTGCCGTCTTCATCTTGAAGGTGATGCCCTGCTTCTCAAGCGTCTTGCGCAATCGCTTGGCAATATCGCCATCCAGCGCAGGCAGACACTCCTTCAGATACTCTATCACCGTCACCTCGGAGCCAAAGCGATGGAACACAGAGGCGAACTCCATACCAATGACGCCGGCACCAATGATGGCAAGACGCTTAGGCAGCGTGTCGCGCTGTAGCAAGCCAGTGGAATCGACCACACGAGGGTCATCCACACCTTTGACGGGAAGCCACTTCGTTTCAGAACCAGTGGCGATAATGATGTTCTTGGCAGTGAAATCTCCTACGGTATGAGCATCCGTAAAGGCACCTTTCTCTCTTACAAGCGTGATGTTGGGATTCGAGAGGATGCCCTCGACGCCTGCACGGAGCTGGGGGACGACGGAGGCCATGCGCTCACGGGCTTCTGCGAATGAAGCGCTGTGAGCGTAGGTTTTCGTGGGGATGCAGCCCACATTGAGACACGTGCCGCCGACATGGCCGTCCTCAAAGAGGGCCACCTTCAATCCTTGTTTGGCGGCATATTCAGCGGCGCGGTACCCTCCTGGCCCCGCGCCGATAATGATGAGATCAGTTTCAGACATGAAACATGAAATAATAAAGATGAAACATTAAACCACCTCAGCCTTGAGTTGACGATACGTCGTGACGGGATGCTTGGCAGCCAGCACGTCATCCACACGGCCGATGGGCGTCGTATGGGGTGCCGACTTCACCAGTTCCGGGTCACTCTTCGCTTCCTCGGCAATCTTCTGCATCACGGCAATGAAACCGTCCAGCGTCTCTTTCGACTCGTTTTCCGTGGGTTCCACCATCAGGCTCTCATGGAACAAGAGCGGGAAATAGATGGTGGGTGCATGGTAGCCGTAGTCCAGCAGGCGCTTGGCAACATCCATCGTCGTCACGCCAGTCGATTTGTCCTTCAGCCCGTCAAAGACGAACTCATGACAGCACAGACCCTCGATGGGCAGTTCATAGACGTCCTTCAGCGACTCCTTGATGTAGTTGGCATTCAGCGTGGCTAACGGCCCGACCTCCTTGACGTGCTCTCGTCCCAACGACAGGATGTAGGCATAGGCGCGCAGCATGACAGTGAAGTTGCCATGATAGGGCGATACCGTGGGCAGGAACTGCTGCAGTCCCTCGCGGACACCCACAGGTCCGCTGCCGGGGCCTCCGCCACCGTGAGGTGTCGAGAAAGTCTTGTGCAGGTTGATGTGCATCACGTCGAAGCCCATGTCGCCGGGGCGGCATACTCCTAACATGGGGTTCAGGTTGGCACCGTCGTAGTACATCAGACCACCACAGTCGTGAATGAGCCGCGCTATCTGCGGAATGCCCGTCTCGAAAAGTCCAAGGGTATTGGGATTGGTCATCATCATGGCGGCGATATTGGCACCTTCCAGATTTACTAGACGTTCTAAATCTTCTATATCAACCAGACCATCCTTAGTAGATTTCACCTCCAGTATTTCCAGTCCGCAGACGGCTGCCGAGGCCGGATTGGTGCCGTGTGCCGAGTCGGGCACGATGACCTTCTTGCGCTGCATGTCGCCACGCGAACGATGGTAGCTGTCGATGACCATCAAACCCGTCAGTTCTCCGTGGGCACCGGCGTATGGCTTGAAGGTAAAGTGAGCCAGCCCCGTCAGGGCACATAGCGAGCGTTCCAGCAGGGCCACCACAGCCTCAGCGCCACGTGTGGTGTCGGCGGGCTGCTGAGGATGCAGGTTCTGGAACTGTGGCAGGGCAGCCACCTCCTCGTTAATCTTGGGGTTATACTTCATCGTACACGACCCCAAGGGGTAGAAGCCCGTATCGACGCCAAAGTTATTGTTCGAGAGGTTGGTATAGTGCCGCACCACCGTCAGTTCGTCACACTCTGGCAGCTGGGCGTCCTCCGAGCGCCGCATAGACTGTGGTATCTCATACGCTCCATAGCGATTCTTGGGCAGACTATAGCCCTTCCGGCCTTCCTTCGAGAGCTCGAAAATCAGCTTTCCATATAATCGGTTGTTCATAAGGCTGCTATCTTTACAAGATGATCTATTTCTTCCTTTGTGCGTTTCTCCGTGACGGCAAACACGATGCCGTCGGCATAGCGCACACCTCCCAGGATGCCCTCCCCTATGAAGTGCCGGCATAGCATGTCAGCATCCCCCTCGTACTTGACGTAGAACTCGTTAAAGAAGGGCTTGTCATAGACTAATGTAAAGCGCCCAGTCTTCAACAGTTCGTCACACAGATAGTGGGCACCGGCATACGATAGTTCGCCAGCCTCCTTGAGTCCCTGCTTGCCCATCAGTGACAGATAGATGGTCACCCACAGGGCCATGAGGCTCTGGTTGCTGCAGATGTTCGAGGTAGCCTTCTGCCGTCGGATGTGCTGTTCACGTGCCTGCAGCGTCAGCACAAAGGCCCGCTGGCCGCGATTGTCCTTCGTCATGCCGACGATGCGCCCCGGCATCTTGCGGATAAGTTTCTCCGTGCAGCACATATAGCCCACGTATGGACCGCCCCACTGCATGGGAATGCCCAACGACTGGCCTTCTCCCACGGCAATGTCGGCGCCCCACTCGCCGGGCGTCTTCAGCACGCCCAGGTCGGCAGCCACACTATCCATGATGAACTGTGCCTTTTGCCCATGGCAAGTGTCGGCAAAGCCCGTCAGGTCTTCAACGATGCCATAGACGTTGGGCTGCTGCACCAGTACGCCTGCCACGCCGCCACCCGCCAGCTGCTCTTCAAGGTTTTGCCTTGAGGTAACGCCTTCCTCGGCAGCAATGGTTCCCAGTTCTATGCCATGATGCAGGGCGTATGTGTCGAGCACCTGGCGCGTCTTGAGGCTGACCGTCTCCGATACCAGCACCTTGTTTTGCTTCTTGCTGGCAGCCACCGCCATCATCATGGCCTCGGCGGCCGCCGTTGTGCCGTCGTATAGCGATGCGTTCGCGATATCCATGCCCGTCAGTTCAGCCATCATCGACTGGTATTCAAAAATGTAGTGCAGCGTGCCCTGTGAGATTTCTGCCTGATAAGGCGTATAGGATGTCAGAAACTCCGATCGCTGCACCAGCTGTGGGATGACGCTGGGGGTATAGTGGTCATAGACACCCATGCCGGCAAAGCACGTCAACTGCTTGTTCAGGGTTCCCAACTGGGCGAACAGCTGCCGGACTTCCTGCTCGCTCATGGCCTCCGGCAACTGGTAGTCGTCCTTGAAGCGGATGCTGTCCGGTATCTGTGCGTATAGGCCATCGAGCGATTCCACACCTGCACGCTGCAGCATCGCAATCAGGTCATCCTTTGTATGCGGAAAATACTTAAACATAGATTATCTCTGAAAGTTATTTGTCGCAGAAGGCAGCATAGGCCTTGGCATCCATGAGGTTGTCAAGTTCGCTCTTGTCAGAGATTTCCACCTTGATAATCCAGTTCTCGTAAGCATCGCTATTGATGAGTTCGGGCTGGTCCTCCAAGGCCTCATTCACTTCAATAACAACGCCTGTCACGGGAGAAATCAAGTCGCTGGCAGCCTTCACACTCTCGACAGCGCCAAACTCCTCACCAGCCGACACCTCGTCATCCACATCGGGCACGTCCACATAGACGACATTACCCAGTGCATGCTGAGCATAGTCCGTAATACCAATGTAACCGAAGTCACCATCCACTCTCACATACTCGTGCGACTCACTGTAATAGAGTCCTTCCAATATCTTTGCCATAATAATAAATGTTTAATTTTATATCTTTAATCTTTCTTGTATTTCTTGTTGTAGAACTGCTTATTGACAACTTTTCCAGGGAATACCTTTTTGCGTATCTGGATGTCCACCTCCGTATCCAGCGCGGCATACTGCGCACCGACGAGTGCTATGCACACGCTCTTGTCAGTCGAGATGGTATGATAACCCGTCGTCACCTCGCCGATCTGCTGACCATCCTTCAGCACGGCATAGCCATGACGGGGGATGGCTTTGTCCTGCAGTTCAATGCCAACCAGTTTGCGCGCAGGGCCTTCGGCTTTCTGTCGTGCCAGCGCATCCTTGCCGATAAACTCCTCCTTGTCGAGCTTGACAAAGATGCTTAGACCAGCCATGATAGGCGTAATATCTGCCGACAGCTCGTCGCCATACAACGGCAGTCCGACTTCGAAGCGCAGCGTGTCGCGGCATCCCAGTCCACAGGGCTTCACCCGATGGATTTCAACGAGCGTGTCCCAATAGAGACGGATTATCTCTGGCGAGGCATATATCTCGAAGCCATCCTCGCCCGTATAGCCCGTGCGACTGACGATAATGGGCAGACCGTCGCTCATACTGTCAAGGCTGGGATCACCTTGGTAAATACAGAAGGTGTAGAACGACAAGTCGTTTAGCGAGACGCCCAACATTCGTTCCATGATGTCCTGCGACTGCGGCCCCTGCACAGCTATCTCACCATACTGGTCGCTCTGGTTTTTCAATGCCACGTCGTAGCCTGCCGACTGCTGCTGTATCCATGCCCAGTCCTTGTCGATGTTCGCAGCATTGATAACCAGCAAGAATACATCATCATCCATCTTATACACCAGCAGGTCGTCCACCACACCACCGTTTTCGTAACACATCATGCCATAGAGGATTTTCCCGATGGGCATGCCTACGACATCGTTGGTAAAGAGGTGGTTCACGTAGCGTTCTGCGTCACGACCGCTGATGAGCACCTCGCCCATGTGGCTGACGTCAAACACGCCACAAGCATGGCGCACAGCCTGATGCTCGTCCACAATGCCCGAATACTGTATGGGCATCTCAAAACCGCCAAAGGGGGACATCAGCGCCCCCAGCGACACATGTTTGTCATAGAGACATGTTCTCTTGTTTTCCTGTTCCATCGTTTTTATACTAAGTGGATAAATTGCTCTTCATGATACTGCCGCTCTATTTGTTCGACCTCCCTGACGGCATCGTCAGCCAGGCAGAACTCGTCATCGCAAAGGGTCTTGAGAATGAGCGCCTTCACCTCCTCCAGTCCAACGTCCGTGTGATCCTTCAGCAGCGTGATGCGCTGACGCACGCTTTGAATACCCTTCGACTCCAATTTCTCGGCACTGGGCGTAATGGCGTTCAGCATGTGATTCATATTGGTATCATACAGCAGTGTGCCATGGACGATGGAACGGTTGGGAAGCTTGTAGCAGGCTGTCCCACTCACCTTTCTGTCGTCTATCAGCACGTCGTTATGACGAGTACCGACAGCGTCGATGCCCAGCTTGCGCAACACCAGCAGCAGCAAGTTGACATAGCGGTTGAAGGCAAATCCCACATCCTCAGTAGGTGTTACAAACGACAACATCAAGTTCGACAGGTCGGCATACACACAGCCGCCGCCGCTCTTCCTGCGATACATCGCTATGCCGTGCCGACGGCAGTAGTCGGCATCCACTTCATTCTCCAGATGCTGGTTGCGCCCGAAGATGACGGTAGGCGTCACCTGCCACAGCAGGAAATAATCACCAGCGGGCATGGTGCGGGCAACATACTCCTCCAAAGCCAGATAAAATGGAAGCGGACGCAAAACGTCACTGGACAAGCTAACGTGTGTCATGAGTTTTTAGTTATTACATTGCAAATATATGAAGAATTTATGTAATAAGCAAGGATTTTGGGAAAAATTCAAATAAATTTGGCATTTCGCTTACTAATTCGTACCTTTGCACCAAAATAGACATAAAGAAGTGGAACTACTCAATGAAATAGATTTTCCTGAAGACCTCAGGAAACTGTCTGTTGACGAGTTGCCGGAAGTATGCCGGGAACTCCGTGAGGATATTGTCAAGGAGCTGTCTGTCAATCCCGGCCACCTCGCATCCAGTCTGGGAGCCACAGAGATAACTGTAGCCCTGCACTACGTGTATGACACCCCCAACGATCGCATCGTGTGGGATGTCGGTCATCAGGCCTATGGACACAAGATACTCACTGGGCGCCGCAAGCTCTTCAACACCAACCGCAAGCTGGGTGGACTTCGTCCCTTCCCATCGCCCGAAGAGAGCGACTATGACTCGTTCATCTGCGGACATGCATCCAACAGCATCTCGGCAGCCTTGGGCATGGCCATTGCCGCCAAGGGTACTGACAGGAAGGTTGTAGCTGTCATTGGTGACGGTGCAATGTCTGGCGGACTGGCATACGAGGGACTGAACAATGTCTCGTCAACCGACAACGATATCCTCATCATCCTCAACGACAACAATATGTCCATTGACCGCGCTGTAGGTGGCATGCAGGAATATCTACTTTCTCTGAATACCAATGAGACCTACAACGCCCTACGTTTCAAGGTGACACGCTGGCTCCACAAGATAGGACTGTTCGAGGACGACCGTCGCCGCGGACTCATCCGTTTGACGAACGCCCTCAAGTCGGCCATCTCGCACCAGCAGAATGTCTTCGAGGGCATGGACATCCGTTACTTCGGTCCCTTCAACGGGCACGATGTCAAAGAACTGGTACGCATCCTGCGCCAGCTAAAACCAATGAAGGGTCCCAAGTTGCTGCACCTACACACCCAAAAAGGGCATGGCTACGCCCCGGCCGAGAAGGACGTCACTATCTGGCACGCTCCAGGCAAGTTTGATGCTGCAACCGGCAAGCGCATGGTCGACAACAACGAGAACACTCCGCCGCGCTTTCAGGACGTCTTCGGCGAGACCCTGCTCGAACTGGCTCGTCAGAATGATAAGATTGTAGGAGTCACGCCAGCCATGCCAACAGGTTGCTCTATGAACATCATGATGAAGGAGATGCCCAAACGCACCTTCGATGTTGGCATTGCCGAAGGACATGCCGTCACCTTCTCTGCTGGCATGGCCAAGGAGGGGTTGCAGCCCTTCTGCAACATCTACAGTGCCTTCGCCCAGCGAGCCTACGACAACATCATCCATGACGTCGCCATCCTCAGCCTGCCCGTTGTGCTATGCCTCGACCGCTCAGGACTCGTCGGCGAGGACGGCCCCACGCACCATGGAGCCTTCGACCTGGCAGCACTGCGTCCCATCCCCAACCTCACTATCGCCTCTCCCATGGACGAGCACGAACTGCGCCGTCTGATGTTTACCGCCCAACTGCCCAACCAGGGTCCCTTCGTCATACGCTATCCACGTGGCAACGGGTCGATCATCGACTGGCGCTGTCCGCTGGAGGCCATCAAGGTAGGCACTGGCCGCTGTCTGCGCGAAGGCTGCGACGTCGCTGTCATTACCCTCGGTCCCATCGGCATCATTGCCCAACAGGCTATCGCCGAATTCTCAGCAGGTTACGATTCGTCCGTCACGAACAAAGGAGTCGCCCACTACGACCTTCGCTTCCTCAAACCTTTGGACGAAGACTTGCTCCACGAGATAGGGCGGAAGTTCAAGCGAATTATCACTATCGAGGACGGTGTGCGTAACGGGGGCATGGGTTCTGCCGTCTTGGAATGGATGGCTGACCACGGCTATACGCCCATTATCAAGCGACTCGGACTGCCCGACAGTTTCGTTGAGCACGGTACTGTTGCCCAGCTACAACATATCACGGGCATTGACAAGGAATCCATCAAATCCGCCATTCAAGAATCCGTCCAAGAAAAAAGTTAAGAATTTGCTACCGCGCAGAGTTAATCATAAATATTAAACATCAAACTTTAAAGTTCATGAAGATCGTCATTGCCGGAGCAGGTGCCGTAGGCACACACCTGTCAAAACTACTCTCACGCGACCATCAGGACTGCGTGCTCATCGATGAAGACGCCGACCGTCTGGGCGACCTCGACAGTCGATACGACATCATGACATTACAAGGGCGAACCACCTCCATTAACACCATGAAGGAGGCCGGTGTCGACCATGCCGATCTTTTCGTGGGCGTTACGCCCGATGAGAGCCGCAACATGAACGCCTGCATGATAGCCCACGCCTTAGGTGCGAAGAAGACCGTTGCCCGCATCGACAATTTCGAATACCTCGATCCCTCCCGCAAAGAGTTGTTTCAGCAGATGGGCATCAACTCACTCATCTTCCCTGAGGTGCTGGCAGCCATCGACATCACCAACGGACTCAAGATGTCGTGGGCACGCCAGCGTATCGACATCCACGGCGGCGCACTCATCCTCCTCGGCATCAAGCTGCGCGAAACCTGCGAGATACTCAACCAACCGCTAAGGACGCTCTGCGGACCTGACGACCCTTACCACGTTGTAGCCATCAAACGCGGCGACGACACCCTCATTCCGGGCGGTAACGACGAACTGCACGTCAACGACATCGCCTACTTCATGACTACGCGCGAGTACATTTCTTATATACGTAAGATTGTCGGCAAAGAACACTATACCGACGTCAAGAATGTCATCATCATGGGTGGCGGGCGCACAGCCGTGCGTGTCGCCAAGACTGCCCCCGACTATATGAACCTCAAGATTATCGAGATTAACCAGCAGCGTTGCGAAAAGCTCAACGAGAAACTCGCTGACCTCGACCTCATGGTCATCCACGGAGACGGGCGAGACCTCGGACTGCTGCAGGAGGAGGGCATCCAGCACACGCAGGCCTTCGTGGCACTCACCGGCAATGCCGAGACCAACATCCTGGCTTGTCTCACCGCCAAGCGCCTGGGCGTGCGCAAGACTGTTGCCATGGTCGAGAACCTCGACTATGTGGAAATGGCAGAACGTCTCGACATCGGCACCATCATCAACAAGAAGACGCTCGCTGCCAGCCACATCTACCAGATGATGCTCGACGCCGACGTTTCCAACGTGCGCTCGCTGATGCTCCTCGACTCTGACGTCGCCGAGTTCATTGCTGCTCCCGGCTCCAAGGTCACCAAATACGACGTCAAGGACCTGGGGCTGCCCTTCGGTGTCACCATCGGTGGACTGGTGCGCAACAACCAGGGCATCCTTGTCAATGGTAACACCCGCATCCAAGCTGGCGACTCCGTCATGGTGTTCTGCCACGAGCATCACCTCAAGAAAGCAGAAAAATACTTCAGATGAACTACAAGCTGCTATACAAGATCATTGGCTCTCTACTCTTCCTGCTCGGAGCACTGCTGGCCCTATGCATCGTCCTCACCGTCTACTACCACGAGGACGACATGCCGGCATTCCTCATAGCAGCCATCCTCACCATCAGCACAGGCTTCATTCTGAAATACCTCGGGCGCGATGCCGACAACAACCTCAGCCGCCGCGACGCCTACCTGCTGGTCACTGCTACATGGGTCGTCTTTTCGTTCTTCGGCATGCTACCCTTCCTCGTCGGAGGCTACATACCTAACGTCACCGACGCCTTCTTCGAGACCATGTCGGGATTCACTACCACAGGCGCCACCATCCTCACCAACATCGACAGTCTTCCACACACCATCCTCTACTGGCGCTCCATGACACAGTGGATAGGCGGACTCGGTATCGTCTTCTTCACCATCGCCATCCTGCCCTCCATGGTAGGTAGCGGCAGCGTCAAGGTCTTCGCGGCAGAAGCCACAGGCCCCATGCGTGCCAAGATGCACCCTCGACTCTCTACCATGGCCAAATGGATATGGACCGTCTACCTGGCCCTCACCATAGGCTGCATCCTAGCCTTCTTCGCCTGCGGCATGCAATGGTTCGACAGCATCAACTATGCCCTCACCACCACAGCAACCGGCGGCTTCGCACCACACGACAATCCCTCTTATCTCGAACAAAACCCGGCGTTCAGCGCCCAATACTCTACCTACGCCTCCGCCCTTTTCCAGTTCCTCGCGGGCATCAACTTCGCCATGCTCTACATGGCGGTCATCAAGTTCAAGATAGGGTCACTGTTCCGCAGTTCCGAATTCAAGGTATACCTCGCCATCGTGGCCATCGCCACCCTCTTCATCGCTTGGCTGCTGGTCAAAGATAACGGCTATGGCTATGAGCACGCCTTCCGCTCGTCGCTTTTCCACGTCGTCTCCGTCATCACCACCACGGGCATTTTCGTCGATGACCTGGCCAGCTGGCCTCACATCACATGGGTCATCCTGGGTTCACTGATGTTCCTCGGAGCATGCGCAGGGTCTACCACGGGTGGATTCAAGACTATCCGCGGCATCATGGTGTTCAAGGTGCTGCGCAACGAGTTCCGTAAGAGTCTCCACCCCAACGCTGTCCTGCCCGTTAAGGTCAACGGCCAGGCTATCCCCCAGCAAAAACTCTCGGCACTGCTTGCCTTCTTTGCCATCTACACCATCATGCTCGTCCTGACGGCTACTATCATGATTACTGCCGGCATCGACAACACCAATGCCATCGTCATCGCCCTCAGCTGTTTGAGCAACGTCGGAGCCACCCTCGATACTGGTATCGGCACCGTCATGTCGTGGGCCGAGCTTTCTGTCCCCCTCAAGTGGACGTGTACCTTCCTCATGCTCGTAGGACGTCTCGAAATCATGTCCGTCCTTATTCTTTTCACCCCCACCTTCTGGAAGGACAACTGATATTCTCCATGCCATCGCGATATGGAGGAACCTTATATACTTGTTGGAACCGCTGCCGATGATACATCAGCAAAAGTCCGTGAAACATGGTATAAGGTTGGTTTTGCAGATTCTTTGTACCTTTGCACACGAAATAAAAGAACTGAAAACCAAAATGACAATGAAACGCAAAATAACACTTTTCGCTGCCCTGACGATGACGCTGGGCGGCATGGCTCAGAACCCCTTCGTCCAGACATGGTACACGAGCGACCCGGCACCGATGGTGCACGATGGCACGATGTATGTCTATACCGGACACGACGAGGACAACGCCGACTTCTTCTGGATGCAGGAGTGGCGCGTGTATTCAACACAGGACATGGTGAACTGGCAGGACCACGGCAGTCCGCTAGCCCTGGAGAGCTTCTCATGGGCTGACGACCGCGCCTGGGCGGCACAGACCATCGAGCGCAATGGCAAGTTCTACTGGTACATCTGTGCCCACTCGAAGCTGACGAACGGCATGGCCATCGGCGTCGCCGTCAGTGACTCGCCGACGGGACCGTTCCGCGACGCCTTAGGAAAGCCGCTATACGATGACGGCTCGTGGGACCACATTGACCCGACAGTGATGATTGACGACGACGGACAGGCCTGGCTGATGTGGGGCAACCCGCAGTGCTACTACCTGAAGCTAAACGAGGACATGGTGTCGTACAGCGGCGAATTAGGCAAGCTGGCCATGACGGAGGAAGCCTTCGGCGGTCCGATGATGAAGCTGCGCGAAAAAGGCAAGCAGTATAAGGACTCGTATGTCGAGGGGCCGTGGATCAGGAAAGTTGACAGTTCAAAGTTCAAAGTAGAAAGCTCCAAGCAGTACCAGTTGCTGTATGCGGCAGGCGGCGTGCCCGAGCATATCTCGTACAGCACGGCTCCCCACCCCACGGGACCGTGGACGTATGCCGGTGAGATTATGCCGCTGTCAGACACGAAGTCGTTCACCAACCACTGCGGTGTGGCCGACTACAAGGGACACTCCTACTTCTTCTACCATACGGGCAAGTTGCCCGGTGGCGGCGGCTTCGGTCGCAGCGTGGCCGTGGAGGAGTTCAAATACAACGACGACGGTGGTTTTCCCACCATCCTGCCTACCGACGAGGGCGTGAAGCCCGTGGCCAAGTTCGACCCCTACCGACAGGTAGAGGCCGAGACGATGGCCTTCTCGAAGGGCGTGAAGACTGCCCAGTGGATTATGGAAGACGGCGAACGCCCCGAGGTGAAGAACCGCCTCGGCGTCTATGTCACCGACATCCATAACGGCGACTACATCAAGCTGCAGAATGTCCACCTTTGCTACAAGATGCCGCGAACCTTCACCGCCCGTGTGGCCAGCGGACTGCGCGGCGGACAGATAGAGATACGGTTGGACAGCGTCGGCGGTCAGCTGCTCGGCACCTTGGACGTACCCGGCACTGGCGGCTGGGAGAAGTGGCAGACGGTGACTGCCGACCTGGCAGCCCTCGACAGCTATCCCGGCCATCTGCACACCCGCGACATGTACTTCGTGTTCAAGGGCCGCAAAGGTCCGCAGCTCTTCAACTTCGACTGGTGGGAGATGCGGGGACTGGAGCAGGTGAACATGCCGCTGTTCCAGACGAAATATACCGCCGACCCGTCACCACTGGTGGTGGGCGACACACTGTTCCTCTACACGTCGCACGACGCCTCGCCCGAGGACATCCCCGACGAGAACGAGAAGTCATCGGCAGGATTCTTCATGTACGACTGGCTGCTGTGGTCCACGACCGACATGGTGAACTGGACGGAGCACGGTGCCGTGGCCTCGCTGAAGGACTTCCCCTGGCGTTCGCGTGAGAACGGTGCCTGGGCCATCCAGACCGTTGAGCGCAACGGCAAGTACTACCTCTATGCCCCCCTGCACGGACACGGCATCGGCGTATTAGTGGCCGACTCGCCCTACGGTCCCTTCAAGGACCCTCTGGGCAAACCGCTGGTGTGGGACCAGAGCAACTGGTACGACATAGACCCCAGCGTCTATACCGACGACGACGGTCAGGCCTATATGTACTGGGGTAACCCCCATACCTTCTGGGCCAAGCTCAACGACGACATGACCAGCATCAAGATAGAGGCAGGCGTGCCCGAGGCTGATGCCTCGGGCACCACAGCTCGCGGAGCGTCGGTGACGGGTGTCACCAAGCTGCCGCACATCCCCAACTACCAGGAGGGACCGTGGTTCTACAAGCGCAACGGGCACTACTACCTCGGCTTCGCCTCGACGTGCTGTCCCGAAGCGTTAGGCTATGCCATGAGCGACAAGCCCACAGGACCATGGCAGTGGAAGGGCTATATCATGAAGCCCACCCAGCGCGACCGCGGCAATCACCCCGGCATCTGCGACTACAAGGGACACTCGTATGTGTTCGGCCAGAACTACGACCTGATGCACCTCGACACCTACGTGCACCACGAGCGCCGCAGCGTCTCGGCCACGGAGATTACCTACAATGCCGACGGCACCATCCAGGAGGTGCCCTACTGGCTGGACCAGGAGCCCATCAAGCAGCTGCACTGGCTGAACCCCTACCGTCGCGTGGAGGCCGAGACCATGGCCTGGGGCTACGGACTGAAGTCGTCGAAGATGGGCATCCAGAACACAGGTGTCGTCAAGGACATGCCTGAATCGACGGGCAAGCGCAACATGTATATCTATGACATCAACGATGGCGAATACATCCGGCTGCGCGGCGTGGACTTCGGCACCGGTGCCAAGCAGTTCAGCATCGTGGCAGCAGCAGCTTTATCGTCGCTTGCGTCTGAGTCGCAACAAACTGTGTTCCCCGGCTGTACCATCACGCTGCGCATAGACAGCCCGAAGGGTGACGCCATCGGCACAGCTGTCATCAAGAGTACGGGCAGCGCAGACAAGTACAAGACCTTTACCACGAAGGTTAAGGGCGCTACGGGCGTCCACGACCTGTACCTCTGCTTCGACAAGGCCCAAGGCGACGTCAGACTGGATTGGTGGCAGTTTAAAAAGTAAGAGGTAAGAAGTAAGTAGTAATTATAATTAAGAAGATATGAAACGATATTTATCGAGTTTTTTATTGATTGGGGTTTCTGTTTTATTTAGCAGCGTGGCTGCGCAGAACCCTTACCTGCCGCTGTGGGAACACGTGCCCGACGGCGAACCCCGCGTGTTTGACGACCCCGACAATCCGGGCAAGCAGCGTGCTTACATCATCGGTTCGCACGACACCCACTACACGCAGTACTGCGGCAACGACATCCGCATGTGGTCGGCACCCGTCGAGGACCTCACCCAGTGGCGCGATGAAGGCCCCATCTTCTCGTGGTTCGTCAACGGACAATGGGACACCATGTTTGCCCCGGACCTCGTAGAGACTGTCGATAAGCAGACAGGCAAGAAGACCTACTGGCTCTATCCCCACAGCCGCGGCTGGCGCCGCATCGCCACCGTGTGCAAGAGCGACCGCCCTGACGGACCTTTCGTACCCGTCAACCTGACCGAGGACGGCAGCCAGTGTCTGCCGGGCTCGGTCATCGACTTCGACCCGTCGGTATTCATCGAGCCTGTCACCAACAAGAAGGACAAGGACTTCGACAAGGGTTTCCGCGCCTACGTCTTCTACGGTTTCCAGCATTCCACGGCCTGCGAGCTCGACCAGAACACGATGTACTCCAAGCGCGAGGGCACGGAGCTGATAGACCCCTTCATTCCTGCCAGCAGCCGCGATGGTAAGCTGTTGGATAAGGAGGGTAGTGTCTATAAGGCACTCTACAAGGACCAGAACCCGTTGGACTTCAACTTCTTCGAGGCATCGAGCATCCGTCAGGTCGGCAACAAGTATGTCGTAGTGTTCAGCGGCTACTCCGGTGCCGAATACGGTTTAGGCAACACCAACAGTGCCCTGCGCTATGCCTATGGCGACAGCCCCTTGGGTCCGTGGCGTTCGGGCGGCGTGCTGGTTGACTCGCGTGGTGTCGTCGAGAACGAGGACGGATCACAGCTCATCACCACCAATGCCGCTCATAACACGCACGGCTCGCTACAGCAGATTAACGGTCAGTGGTACGTCTTCTACCACCGTCCGCCACGTGGCTTCGGCAATGCCCGTCAGGCCATGGTAGCCCCCGTCAAGATTACGTGGGACAAGAAGGCCGTCGCCAAGGGCGGCAAGGTGCGCATCACCGCATACGACCCCTACGACAAGAACAACGAGTGGACTGCCAAGGACAGCAAGGGCAACGAATACACGGGTGCCGAGGTCACCAGCGAGGGTTTCCAGGTCTATGGCCTGCCGCCCTACGCCTACTATTCGGCCGGCCTGGCCTGCTTCATGACCGGTGGCACCAACAGCAACGAGTGGATGCAGGACAACTTCGACGTATGGAACAACAGCATGGACCTGGCCGGCATCACCAACAAAGGCATTGTCGGCTTCAAATACTTCGGCTTCGGCGGTCTGGCCCAGGCTGCCAAGGGGCTGCCCGCCTTCGAGGGCACCAAGCAGGGTGACGGCACACAGCTGAACCTCCGGCTGACCCCCGGCAAGCACGGTGCCTTCAAAATCCATGTGCGCTTGGACAACCCGTGGAAGGGTCAGGAGATAGCCGT
>Ga0247611_10001768_pt1 | contig 37682 bp, 32 predicted proteins | sample 177DNAGHGhighgp2_FD_192422 | JGI IMG/M metagenome (GOLD analysis project Ga0247611, IMG submission 192422) | Sheep rumen microbial communities from Palmerston North, Manawatu-Wanganui, New Zealand - 1770 DNA GHGhigh gp2 | ecosystem: Host-associated > Mammals > Digestive system > Stomach > Rumen... | reverse complement strand
CGTATCACAGATTGCAATTGTCGGAATATCCAAATTTTTCGCTTCGCGTACCGCGTTCATTTCGCGTGGCACATCAATAACAATCATAACCTGCGGGATACCGTGCATATCCAAAATACCACCAAATACATCGCGCAATTTTGCGACTTCTTTGGTCATAACGCCAACTTCTTTCTTGGTAAGGCCCAATTTTTCGGCATTTTCAATATCCGATTCCATCTTTTTCAAGCGGCGAATCGATTGCGACACGGTTGTCCAATTGGTAAGCATACCACCCAACCAACGATTATTCACATAAAATTGTCCAGTGCGTTCCGCCGCATCTTTGACAATATCTTTGGCCTGGTGCTTGGTCGCGACGAACAAAACCTTGCCACCGGCGGCGGTAATCGCCTCCAGTGCGACCAGTGCACGGTACAACAACGGTGCGGTTTTATTCAAATTGATAATATGAATTTTATCTTTGACCCCATAAACATACGGCGTCATAAGTGGATTCCAACGACGGGTGTGGTGTCCGAAATGAACGCCGGCCTCCATCAATTGTTGCATAGAAAACTTTGGCAATGCCATGATTTATCCTTTTTGTTTCTGTTAATTCCTCGCCATGGTGGGAAATGCAAACCGGAAATCCCGGACAGAAACCCCACACAACGGCTGTGTTCTTCGCGCCAAACGGCACGTGCCCCCATATTATGACAAAAAATCCAAAAAAGCAAGTATTTTTTATAGTGTTAGTGTGAGTGTTAGTGGTTAGTGAAACATACCCTGCCCCGTTCCACGGGGCCCCACTAACACTAACCACTTACACTAACACTTTTCGCTTGTGTTTTCGTATTTATGTTTTATGATACGAACATGAACATAGGATTGGGGAAAAATCGATGAAAAAAAAGAATAAAAAATCTGTGGGCGGGCGGATACGCACCGCGCTTGTTATCGCAATTTCTGTCGGAATCGTTGCGGCGTCTGGGCTTTATTGGATGGGACATCGTGGCGCACATACTACAAAGATGGATGTGTATATTTCCGCCCCAACCACAACAAATTTCACAGATGACGCGTCCACGGTGCTTTCAAACAATTTCCCGGACATAAACAATAACCGCGAATTATCCAAACCCGCGACGTTACGCATATCATACGATTCGGTATCGGGGCCAAATAATTCGGCATTCAAATACGATTCGTCAAATACCAAGGTTGCCGAAAATGTCAAAATATCCCCCGCTATTCGTGGTACATGGAAAATGCCAAGTCCGAACGAAATAACCTTTACCCCCGAACAAGATTGGCCGGCGGCGACCAAGTTTACCGTAAAAATTGGCAATAATTTATTCACACGTGATGTTCGCCCCAACCGTTCAACCATATCTTTCAAAACCGAACCAATTATCGCAACAACCGAAATATTTAATACCTATGCGACACCGGGTGAAAAAAATTCGGTAACCGGCGTTGCGATAATATCTTTTAATTATCCGTTTCAAACGCGCGACTTTGCGGACAAGGTTTCAATGAAACTTGATGGACGCTATATTGATTTCACCGTAAAGTTCGATAGGTACATGCGCACCGCAATGATACAAACCGCACCAATTCAAATAACCGACGAACCACAAACATTGCGCATGAAACTAAATCGCATATCAGATGCGGATGAAAAATCACGCACGGAAAAGATAACCGCAAAAACAATCATAAATTCCGCGGACGACTTTTTCAAAATTGCGGATGTCACAACGATAACCGCGGACGATAAATTTGGCAACCCACAACAATTATTATTGCTAAACACAACCGCGGCGGCAAAAGAAAATACAAATTGGTCAAAATATATCACCGCATATTTATTGCCAAAGAAAAAAGCGTCGGAACCCGACGAAGATGTTCATGCATGGGCACGTGATGAAATTACACCGGAAATTATAAGTAAATCCGAAAAACTTGCACTTAAACACGTTGACTTTGTAAATCCGGCGGGGACATATCAATATGCATTTTCATACGATGTTTCTGATGATGTGACAAGGTATATATATGTTGATATTGCACCTGATATGCTTTCTGAAAATGGTTTTGTAATGAAAAATGGCATGAACACCGTTATGTCGGTGGCATTCCCAGAACGCAGTGTCAAAATTGTTGGCCGTGGCGCGTTGCTTTCGCTTGCCGGCGACAAAAAGTTGGGTCTTGTGGCGCGGGGCGGTGTTGATACGGCACATGTGGACATATATAAAATAGAATCACGCGAAATAAATCACCTTATTACACAAACATATAATTTATTTTCAAACCTTGAATTCCGCGCACCTTGGGTTTTTGATGCGTACGATATGTCGGTTGTTTTTCAAAAGAAAATACCATTTGCAAACACGGCACGCGACCATGTGAATTATACTTCCGTCAACCTTGGCGAATACCTTGACCGAACATACAAAGATCAAACAGGTATATTTGTTGTAAAGGCCGGCGCAACCGAAAATGACGCCGAATATGGTGACGCACGACTTATATTGCTAACGGACCTTGGAATTATCCGCAAAATAAATCTTGATAGGTCTTCGGTCGTATTCGTTTCATATTTGTCCGATGGCGCCCCCGCCAAGGATATTGATATAACGGTCCTTGGTCGAAACGGCCAACCAATATGGTCTGGGGTCACAAACACGGATGGCGTTATCGATATTCCGCATTTTTCATATGACGAATATCGCAACGCCAAAGAACCGGTTGCAATCGTTGCCCGCACCGGAAATGATGTATCGTTTATCCCCTATAATGCCGAAGGCGAACAAACAACCGAATTTTCAAAATTTGATGTTGGCGGAACATACGCGTCAAACGCGACACCACTGCGGTCATTTGTGTTTTCGGACCGTGGCATATATCGCCCCGGTGAATCCGTCACAATTGGTGCGATTATTGAAAATCAGAACTTTTCATCCGTTGCGGAAATTCCGGTAAAAATCGAAATTACCGACCCACGCGGGCGCACAATGCTTGAAAAAAAGGTTTCCCTTGATTCGGACGGAATGTTCGATGTCACCCATCAATTATCAACCGACGCAACAATCGGTCGCTACGATGTATCCATATATTCATTGAATAATCGCGGCCGAATCCAAGATTCAATCGGAACCGCGCAATTCAATGTCCAAGAATTTGTCCCCGACACAATGAAAATAAATGTTCAGGTGGACAATGCGAAAACAAACGGTTGGATTTCCCCTGAAAATATTCAGGCAACCGTGTTTTTGAACAACCTTTACGGCACACCCGCAACCGACCGCCGTGTTTCCGCGCATGCCACATTACGCCCATTTAATTTTACATTTGACGAATACCGCGAATATAAATTTACTGGTAATTTCATATCTGATGGTGTGATATCACGCGGTATTGCCCGCGCCGGCCAAACATTTAGTATTGATTTGCCCGATACGCGAACCGACGAAAACGGTGTTGCAAAAATAGATGTGAATTTCAATCGCGAAATTCCAACGGGCACATATATGTTGAACCTTGAAATTCGCGGATTCGAAGCCGGCGACGGCAAAAGCATTCAAACCGCCATCGCTTCCCGCGTTTCAAACCTAAGATACCTTGTGGGCTTTCATGCGGATTCCGATTTATCCTATGTTGCGCGCAATTCCGAACATAAAATCAAACTTATTGCACTTGATAATGATGCCAAGGCCACAAATGCCGAAAACCTTAATCTAAAATTTATCAAGCGCGAAAATTTAACAAGCCTTATCAAGGACTATGCCAATAATTATAAATATAAAACTACATCGCGCGACACCGTCGTTTCTGTGACGCAATTGACAATACCCGAAAAAGGAACTGAAATTGAACTAAATACCAAAAACGGCGGAACATATTATGTTCAAATAACGGATTCGGATGACAACATATTGGCAAACATTGAATACTTTGTGGCCTCTGATGAAGATGCCGAACTGGGGGGCGATGCGAACGCGGAATTACAAATAAAGCTTGATAAAGATGAATACAAACCCGGTGAAACAATAAACATCGGAATTGTTGCGCCGTACACCGGAACCGGTCTTATCACAATCGAACGGGACAAGGTTTATGCACACACATGGTTTAACGCAACCACGACCGCATCGACCCAGAAAATCACCCTGCCCGATGATTTCGAAGGCACGGGATATGTCAATGTTTCGTTTGTCCGCAATATCAACAGCCGCGATGTCTTTACCAGTCCGTACACATACGCAATCGCACCGTTTTCAACAAATATCGACAAGCATAAAATGAAGATTAAATTAAAAACCGAATCCATCATACGTGACAATAAATTAGATATTGAATATTCAACCAACAAAGATTCTGATTTAATGATTTTCGCGGTAAACACCGGAATTTTGCAAGTTGCCGGATATGAATTACCAAACCCGATTAAACATTTCTTTCAAAAGGCGGCATTGCAAGTCCAAACGACCCAGATATTGTCACTATTGTTGCCGGAATACAATATCTTACGCGAAGTCGCCAAAACCGGGGGCAGTGACGAATCTTTTGCGGATTTCGCGAACGAAAAATCGGCACTAAGCAACCCATTTGCGCGTAAAAATCTGCCGTCTATTGCATTTTATTCGGGCATATTAAAAACAACCGCAAATGAAAAGAAAAACATAAGTTTCGAAATCCCCGAATACTTTAATGGTTCAATCAGTGTTTACGCCGTTGCGGCGTCAAACGGCGCAATCGGTTCGGCGCACACATCCACAACCGTTCAATCGCCGGTTATCATATCGGTATCCGCGCCATTGTTTGTCGCACCAAATGACAAATTCACCGTAAACACAATCATATCAAACCTGACCCCTGAATCCGGCGAAAACGCAACCGCACGCGTGGACGCGTCATCGGCGAACAATTTACTGGCCATCGCAAATAATACAAACACAATGTCCGTCCCCGAAAACACTGAAAAACTTTGGACATTTGATGTGACGGCAAATGGCGCACCCGGTATCGCCGACATAAATGTATCAACAACATTGTTTGACGATAAAAACACCGCCATCGCATCGCGTCGCACATCAAACAGTTTATCAATAAGACCCGCAACAACATTTACAACGGAAATAAAGACAGGAATATTAAAAGACACGAACACAACACTACGGCACTTTGAAAACAACATGTATGACGAACACTTTGCAAGGACAATTTATATTTCCAGTTCGCCATCTGTATTGGTTCGTCCGCTGTTCATGTATCTTAAGAATTACGATTATACATGCACGGAACAAATGGTATCGAAAACATTGCCCTATGTTTTAATGCCTGAAAACAAATTGCTTGGCACCGAATACAAAGATTCCGCCGAAAAAATTGCCAAAACGATTCAAACCCTTGGGAATCGGCAAAACAACGACGGTTCATTTACGCTTTGGGCAAACGGTTCGGATTATGTCGAAAGTTTAAACAGTGATACAACCCCGTATGTCACCGCATATGTTATGAACTTTTTGACCCTTGCGCGTCAAGGCGGGTTCCCTGTACCCCAGTCGATGTTTGCACGCGGAATTGATTTCTTGCGCGAATATGCCGCGCAAAATACAACGACCAAAACCGATGCGTTCGCCAAGGCGTTTGCGATATATGTCCTTTCATTAAACGATTATGTAACGACAAGTTATATTGATTCACTCGAAGAATACGCAAACGAAATGATAAAAGATTGGGAAACCGGTCCAATCGGCGCATACATTGCCGCATCATATAAAATGCTAAAACAAACGGACAAGGCATTTAATCTGATTTCAAAATACGAACCAAACAAGCCGACACCAAAATCAAATGACAATATATTCGATAACGTTGTGGCAAACGATGCAAATTATGCATTCATTATGCGTCGCTATTTTGATACGGCAAAAAAAGATTTGGAACCAAGCATATCGGAATACATAAATGCCGGAAATTATGATTCTTTTGTTGCGGCGGCAATTGTAATGTCCGTATTTGTTGATACAGAAAGCTTGAATCTTAGCGACACAGATTCCATATCAATACTTGCCGATGGGAAACAGGTTAAACCACAATTTGAATCAGGCACAATTTATGCGAACCTGCCCAGGGAAATAACAAAACTGAATATCGGGTGCAAGAATTGCAAAGAACCATTGTTCTATACAATGTTGCAACAAGGTTTCCCGAAATCTGTTTCACCCACATCGCATGGATTGGATGTCACGCGCACATATTATGATGCGGACGGCAACGAAATTCATTCTGGCAAAATCGGCGACATTGTCGATGTCAAGATATCGGTTCGTGCACGTGGCGATACGGACTATGTTGAAAACGCGGTTATATCGGATTTATTACCGGGTGGATTTGCCCCAATATCTGATTCCCTTGCCGGCGACATGGATTTTAGCGAGGTCCGCGAAGACCGTGTGTTAATATACGCAAACATCGGCCGCACCCCATTGGTGTTTTCATATCGCGCACAATTATCGGTTGCCGGCGAATTCACGGTCCCACCAATAACCGCGGCGGCGATGTATAATTCGGCCATTCGCGCCATTGGCGACGGGGGTAAATTTACCGTATCAAATGAAGCGAATTAAAAAAATCTTGCGATGGTTCGGAATTATTATTGGCGCACTTACTGTCGTATGGGCGATTATCAGGTTCTTTTTTACCGCACCGATATTAGATGGTATTTCTTTTTCACGCGCATATTACGACCGCGATGGAAAATTGTTGCGCCTGACCCTTGCCGCCGATGACAAATATCGCGTTTACACACCCCTTTCGGAAATAAGTCCACACATCGCGAACGCAATTATTTTATACGAAGACAAACATTTTTATAATCATATCGGCATAAATCCAATCTCACTTTTTCGTGCGATAAAGCAATATGCGTCCCGCACCCCACACCCGGTTGGCGCATCAACCATCACCATGCAGGTTGCACGATTAAAATACGACATAAACAGCAAAACTTTTCTTGGCAAAATGCAACAAATCGCACTGGCCATTTACATCGACCTGTTTCATTCCAAAGATGAAATAATAGAAGCCTACCTTAACCTTGCGCCGTACGGTGGCAATATCGAAGGCATCGGCGCCGCATCAACAATATATTTTGGCAAACCCGCACGCGATTTAACAAAAATAGAATCCATCACACTTGCGACCGTTCCGCAAAACCCTGTAAAGCGCGGATTAAACACAACCACCGGCATAAAAAACCTTGAATCTATGCGTAAAAATTTGATTGAACGATGGATCGCTGAATATCCAACGGACACAAACCTTTTGACCTTTGCCGATATGCCAATCGAAACGAAATCGCCACGCGACCTGCCCTTTTTGGCGCCACACTTCACGGATTTTTTGAATACGCAAAAAATAAAGAAATCTGAAATCACAACAACATTGGATTTGAATCTTCAAACCAAAATGGAAAAAACAATCGCGCGCGAAATCGCCACACGCCGGTCGCACGGTGTCACAAATGCGGCGGCAATTTTGGTGAATTATAAAACAATGGAAACCGTTGCGTATATTGGTTCGGCAAATTATTTTGACCGCGAAATATACGGTGAAAACGATGGTGTTCGCGCCCGCCGCAGCCCCGGTTCCACACTAAAGCCCCTTATTTATGCCACCGCCACCGACATGGGATTGATACACGGCATGACATTATTGCGCGATGCGCGCGTGAACTTTGGCGTTTATGCGCCGGAAAATTCAGATAACGATTTTTATGGTCCCATCCTTGCGCACGACGCATTGACGCATTCACGAAACATTCCGGCAATAAACCTTGTCCGCGAAATCGGCGCAAAAAATTTTCATAAAATTCTTTCTGATTCCGGCGTTGCAAATTTGCGCCCGGCGGAACATTACGGCATATCCGTTGCGCTTGGCGGGGCGGAGGTTTCAATGTTCGAACTTGCGGACATTTATGCAACAATGGCGAATCTTGGGTCGCGCCGCGCAATTAAAACGGAATTAAATTCGCCGGATACAGAAATAACAAAAATCTTATCACCAGAGGCATTTTTCCTAACCATCGACATGTTGGGACACCAATCAACACCAACCAAGAAAATTCCATTTACAAAAAACACGCAAAACCCAATAAAACACTATTGGAAAACGGGCACATCGTCATCGTATCGCGACGCATGGACGGCGGGAATTTTCGGCGACTTTGTTTTGGTCGTGTGGGTCGGCAATTTTGACGGCACCCCGAACAATGAATTTAGTGGCGCACGTGCCGCCGCACCAATATATTTTGCACTTGCCCAAACGGTTGCAAACCACTATGCATCAATCGGCACACCAATCAGGGACAACAACTTTATGCGCCCGGAATTAAACGTAATAACCGTCGACATGTGCGAAATCGGCGGCAACATCGCCGGTCCATATTGCCCGAAAAAAGTCGCGTCTTATTTTATTCCTGGCAAATCACCACTCACCCGAAACACCGTCCACCGTTCGATTGCAATTGATAATAAAACCGGCCTGCGCGCATGCAACCCCAACCCAAAGACCACACACAATGAAATCTTTGAATTTTGGGATTCGGAATACATCGATATGTTTCGGCGCGCGGGTATCCGACGAAAAACCGCGCCGGCGTTTATGCCCGGATGCAAAGCCACGGAAATAAACGAAGATTGGGACGCGCCAATAATTGTGTCACCAATTCCCGACACAAAAATCGTAATAACCGCCGAACGCGATTTTGAACCAATCGGATTCATGGCATTTGGCGCGGATGCAGACACAAAGTTATTCTGGTTCTTGGACGACAAAACATTGGGCACAACCAAAAGCGGCGAAACATTACAATATAACGTTCCAATGGGCGAACATATACTGCGCGTCACCGACCCCGCCGGCACCACAAGCGAGATGAATTTTAGTGTGGTGAAATAGTGGATAGTGTAAGTGTAAGTGGTTAGTGAAGCGGGCGCAACACGCCCGTTTTTTGTTATTTTGCGAACGTTAAAAACACACGATTTTGACGTATTTTTTTGATTTTTGAAATCGGTGCAAACCCGCGGAATTCGTGGGTTTTTAGTGGCAAAAAGTGTTGAAAAAACCAAGGTTTTTTGACACCTTGTTCGGCCAAAACTCGGAAAATCGTAAGTCATTAATTTTACAGAAAATAAAAATTTTGGATTTTTGAAAAAAGCGTTGACTAAAAACCCTGGTTTTTATTACAATCATTCCATGGAAATTTAATAAAAGGATAAACTATGACAAATGATCCAGATGTTAAAAAATACATGGAAGATCACGCGCGACATTTACGGTATCTAAAACAAAACGCCCAAACACCCATAGAAAAGTTAGAAAACGATAAACTTGGACGTGTCCTAACCCGTGAAGAGTTAAACGCCGTACAATGGTATGTATCCGAAATATTGGGGCATTCGCAAACTGGGACCGCGGCACGCAGCATTGTAGTTAGCGGTGGCATTGAATATATCTTACGTGATTTCAAGATGCATGCCAACGATATCGAATGGATAGAAAACAGGAAACAGAAACAATCGCTCAACGACATGTGTCAACTAAGTCGCGGCACTCCGCGCCGCGATCGTTGACGGACTTACGCCCTGTCTCGCTGTAGCGACGATAGCGAAAGCGGATACCCACTAACACTTACATCGATTTTACCGAAATATCTTTGCGCAAATTTTCGGCGGCTTGTTCTGCATGTTCTTTTGTATCAAACGCCGCCCCAATGCTATACACCTGAACACAACCCGGCATATTGATATATTCATCCGGTATTTTATACGGTTCCACGGTTGTAATATTATATGTTCCACGGTGCGATGGTTTTAGAATATATTTAACCGATGTTCCTTCAAATGCCGAACGGTCTATATCAAAATCCAATGGAACAATTATGAAATCCGATACATCTGATGCCAATTGCCTTGCACGTTCTTTATCTTTCGCAAATTTATAAGATTTATATATGGCAATTTCCAAAGGTTTACAGTAATAATTCACCATATCTTTGAACAACTCATCCGCCGATTTCGATTTATCATCATTCATAAACGCAATAAGATAAGACAAAGTATTCGGATATTTTTTCTGGCCAAAATTGTCGGTCAAATCCATTTGTGTTACAAAGTCCGTATCAAATTTTTCAACGACTTGCCTTGCGGTTTGTTCATCTGTTTGATATTTTTCCATAATATATTCCATACCTATGGCATCCCATAACAATCCAAACGCGGCATATTTATTACCATTTTGGCGAACACGCGCATTACTTTGGTGATGGTCAAATTCCCCGCCACCAATATCAAACACCAATCCATTAAAACCTTGCGGAACCCGTTCGACGCGTTTAACCACAGAAACATCAGATATAATTCCAACAATTTTTAACAACGCCACAGACAAAATATCATCAGCATGAAAACGCCCAGTGTGCGTAATACACCCATTTTTAACAAGATTGCGAAGTTTTTCTATATTCTTTGCCACCAACATATCCTTGGCGAAAGGATACAACAAACATATTTATTTGTCAACCAAAACCGGCGCAATAATGCGCCGGTTCCACTTACACTAACCACTTACACTGTCCACTAATACAACCCGAACTTGGTTATATAATTAAACGACAGGCCGATGATAAAATTGCTGCCATAACTTTCGGCATCGCGCGCCTTGGCCCGACGATATTGCACATATGGTCCCAATGTAAAATCACCCCAAAGGTTCGTATCCATACGGGCAACGACACTTAAATCGCGTTCCAAATCCGTTCCAACATATTGCGAATAATCAAGGTATTCACGATAATACCCATCGGTCGCAAATTTCACATCTTCGCGCAATTCGTATTCAAATCGCCAACCAATTTCCGCGGCAAGTTTGCTGACTTGCCTATGCCCATATGTAAAGTCATATTCATACACGCCCGCGATATGCAAATCTTTGATTATCGGCGAATCGAACACCGCAAAACCCGCCATAGAACGCAAAACCTTTAACCGATTGTCCGTATCGTTCGCCGGAACAAATTCGGTTTCATACGCCGCCCGCGCCATTGGCCCAAGTTTGAACGAATCAAAATCCCAACACGCATAGTTCAAATTACTGGACAATAAAATTTTATCCGCGCTTTCGTTCACGGTTTTCGGTTCGTTATATGGTTGCAATTCCGTCCGCCCGTATTCCATAAACAAACTGTTGTCCCAATTCAAACGCCCATGTGTATATTCCAACGCCGTATCAAACACACCCTTGATAAATTCTTGGCTATCGGCACTTAGTGCGGAAATCGGCGAATTATAATATTCATCAGAATGCCGAACCGTGGTCTTGGACAAATCAAGCCCGATTCGCCGAATGTTCAAAATTAATTCTTTACCTTCTAAATCCGTATCCGCGGCAAACACCGCAAAAGGCATGGCCGCCGCACACAAAGCAACAGAAATTTTTTTCATTTTTAATTCCTTTGATTTTATTCCCAGGAAAAATTATTACTTAAAAATATGCAAAAGTCCATTCTTATCTTGATACCGCCAACCGTTTTCGCGCAACGCCGATGTCAATGCCGCACGCCGACCGGCATTTGCCCGAAAGACGATTTGATTACCGCCAATGGATTCCGTTTCCAAATCAACCCCAACCCCGTTCGCGGTGCGCCGAATTTGACCCCAATCCGCAAATTTATCATTTAACGTGGCAACAATTGTGAACTTATTATCCACATCTTCTTCGGTCGAAAGCCAATTACGAACATCATTTCCATCCAACCAATTTTTTGCGGCGACCCGATTCACGGTCATCTTTATATTCGCCGAATACGTCGTGTCCGAAAGTTTTTCGCCCGATATACCCGAACTTTCAACAAGTGTCGTCAGCACCGCATTTTTTTCATTTGCAACCGCCGTACGCAACGCGCCCGCATCCGCATATGGCGACAACACATCAACAATAATTTGTCGCCGCGCATCATCAAACGCCATTTGTTTCGCCGTCGCGGCGGTATCACTTGTCATATTCACATGCGCCGTGCCCACAAGGTCCGCCGCCATCGCAACCACCGGCAACGAAAATAAAACCACAATAGATAAAAATTTTTTCATACTTGTCATACCTTTATAAACGCCCTAAAACTTTGCCTGAATCCCGACATGGATTCCCATAGATTTATAAATCGATTCGATTTCATTGTCAACCTTGCAAACCCAACCCGGACATTCCGCCTCTATCTGTGCAATGTTTTGAACGGTCGCATCATTTTCCAACATATATTGCTGTATTTCCGCTGTTGTCATATTTTGACCGGCCAATTCTTTCGAATAATCATCAAACAATTTATTATAAATATCCGCATAATACCCACTGTTTAGGTATGTATTCGCCTCGCCCCCGGACATAGTGTAATAATCAAATGTGAACCCAAGCGAGAAAAACACACTTTCGGTCAACGCCGTCATATAATTCGCCCCCAATCCAATATGCCATGCATCGCCAAACCCGCCCTTGTCTTCGACACTTTTCGGATGTTGCCAATCGACACGATACGGCTGGTCCCCGGTCGAAGTATACATCGGCAATCCAAATTCAAACCGCGCATTAAATTTATTATAAACATTTACATCATAATCCAAATCCAACGCCAAATACGGCCCCATCCATGTCGTTTCATACGAATGACTTACACTTGGCAAATGGAACATATATGTCCCACCAGTATTTACACCAACCGCATTCGCACCAATTTCCCAAAAACCATATTGATCAATTTTCGGATCCCATAAAACTTGTTGTGTATTATTGTTATACCTTATAATGACAATCGGGTCGCATTGCGTTTCATCGCCACCATTGACATTTGTACAATACCCGGTATCCACCGTTAAACCATAATCATCTTTGGTTTCCAATTTATATTTCAAATACCGATACCCAATCGAAGGCGTCACACGCGCAACCCCAATTCGAAATGTATCCGGCAACCCGAACCCGGCATACAGCCCAAGCATATTACCACTGCTGCTTTGGCCAATGGACAACGAATGTCCAATCTGTTGCCCAAGCGGTGTAAGTTCCCCCGGTTCTATTTCATTATTTCCATTGGCATCTTCCCATTTTTCCCATTCGGTAATAAAATATCCGCCATTGGTAATATCATCGTCAATCATGGTTGAATCACCGAACTGCATACCATACTTTGCGCCGGCCTGAATCATCAATGGCGTCGTATCGCCACCGAACACATATTTCATATCACCTTCTATTACATTCCAACGAATGTTATCATAGTGCAACTTACTGCCCGCACTTTTCATTTCAAAGTTCCAATTTGCAAATTCATGCGACAGCCCAAGGTCAAAAAAGAACCCTTTTTCCACTTTATTTTTGTTATCTACAAATCGCGTCTGGTTCGAAACCTGTTGATTTCCCGTCCCAACAACACGCGTATAATCTTGATACGGCGCACTGATATACGCATTATTGTTCGGCGCAACCGTCCGCGTCCGTGTATACATTGTATCTTGGGCATAACTTGTTTGCTGCTGTTGCTGACGTGCGGCATACGATGTTTTGGCATAATTTTGCTGTGGCGAACGATAGTTCCCCGTATAATATGTCCCCGCCGCCCCCGCGGTCCCGGCGCACAACGCAACCAACGAACATCCCAAAAGCGCCCTGCGTATGATAGTATTCATATAAACTCCTATTCCTTTTTTATTATCAAATATATTTTATCACAAAAAGATTGAAAAAAAAACATTATTATGTAAAATAGCAACCGTTTTAATATCACGCCGTGCGGATATGGCGGAATTGGTAGACGCTCAGCACTAAGGATGCTGTGGAGAAATCCGTGGGGGTTCAAGTCCCCCTATCCGCACCAAAATTTAATTTTATTGCACATTTTCCACTTGCCCAAAAAATCATAATTTTGCTAATCTTGTATCAAAGGGATGAAAGGATTTAGACTAATTTTCTGTGTATGCCTTGGCATAATTGCCTTTGGGCACGCGGTTGCCGTTGACGGCGACGATACCGCGCGTGCCGCGACGCGTCGTGCGTCTTCACCCGCCACAACCGCCGCGCGCGCCGCGCCACCGGCGGCAACCCCAAACCAAAACGCAACCACACGAACCGTATCAACCACGCAACGCACGGCCGCAACCGAATCGCGCGGTGCAATTCAGGCACCCACAACCGCGCCACGCACCGTGTCCGCGCGTACCACCCCCGTGACACGTCCAACCGTTCAAAATCGACCAACCGCAAATATCACACGACGGGCAACAAACGCGCGAACGGCGACCACATCACGCACTGCACGCGCACCGCGCACAAATGCACGAACCGCCACGCCCGCACGCGTGGCAACCAATACCGCGGGCGCAATCGTCACAAACTATACAAAATGCCGCGAAATATTTTATGAATGTATGGATGAATTCTGTGCAAACAAAGACGCAAACCTGCGCCGATGCGCATGCTCAAGCCGTTCAAACGAATTCAATGACATAAAAAAACAAATGACAAATGTTGAAAATAAAATGCTGGATTTCAACCAAAGATTGTTGCTTGTGAACATGGATGCCGAAGATGTGAACGCCATAAACACCGCAACAGAGGGCGAAGACGCATTTTATTCCACCCGCGACACAACAAAATCAAAACGCGCACTGGACGACATCGCCAAAAAGTTAAATGCAAAATTCGGCGATACCGATTCGGGTGGTGGGGGCCTGGGGGCGATATCATTGACATTAAATGTCGACGCGGCGTTCGATACGGTCGATTCGTTTATGGGCATCGACACAACGACCAAATCCGGTGTTGCGCTTTACAATGCCGCCCTGCCCATCTGTCACGACATCGCGCGTGAGGTTTGCACCGACGAAGAAATATCACTTGCACAAAACGGTTATCAAATGCAAATTGAACAGGATTGCAACACCGTCAAAAAGTCGTACCAAGCCCAGGTTGACCAGGCCCGTGCCAAGGTATTTGAAAGTGGCGCATTGCTTGACATGTCGCGTCTTGATGCGTATCAAACACGAAATTCCGACGATTTACTAACTTGCAAGCGGAAAATGCTTGAAATGCTGACCGATACAACGGTTTGCGGGGCAAAAATGGAAAAGTGCCTTGATATGACCGGCCGCTATATCGACCCAACAACGGGTGCCGCATTCCTTAGTGTGAATTTGGCGGATTTGGACAACATGATTACGCGCCCAGGCGTGAATCAAACATGGACTTCGGCAAACAGTTCTGGAAAATTCATCACATTTTTGAACGACCGCAAAAAATATTTGAACACGGCAACCGAACACTGTGAAGATATTGCCGACACCGTTTGGGACGCATTTATCGAAGACGCATTGGCGCAAATCAAACTTGCGCAAACCGCCAAACTTGAAGAGATACGCCAGGCATGTACAAAACTAACCGCGGAATGTTTGGATTCTGCGGCGGGTTCAATTGAAAATTTTGATGCGCGCGCATTATCCGTATTCGGCATCATGGCGGACAGGACTGCAAACACCATGTGCGCCGATGTCCAACAATCTTGTGCAACCCTGCTAAGTTCAACCGACGACGCGTCATGGGAAACCGGCATTCACGAAATCGCCACCGACAAAACATACGACGCAATTGTATCAAGTTGCACCCAGGTTGGCCAAAATTGCATTATTCAATCATGCAAATCCATTTCCGGCAATTTCGACCTGTGCGATGACATAGATTTTTCACCAAATCGCCACGCGATACTTGAACGCACAGCATGCTGGGGCGAAGTATTAAATTGTGTCGCATCGGCGGGCGACAACGCAATTATGGCGATAATGGATAACCTTGGCAAAACGACGACCGGCAACCACAAATACGCTTTTTATAAAGAATTATATGGCAACCCAAACATTTCCCCAATCGAAGATATATGCACCGCGAACGGTTTGTGCAACGATTCAAACGCCGAATGCGCCACATGTCGAATCGCCGAACGCATTTGGGGCAATTGCGAAGAATATCCGGCGGTAATTATTGGGACCAGCACGAACGAACAACATAACCGCATACACATGCCACAAAATGGCCAAAGCACCTTGCTTTCTTGGTTTGCAATAAACACCGGCACCGCACGATCGACAAACGGCGGCGGATATCAAAGTGACGCACGCAGTTGTGTGAACACCCGTTGCACCGCCGAAACAACATATACAAACAGCATGGGGCAACCAATATGCCTGTCTGATGATGCCGCCGCCGGCAATATCACGGGCGAAGGTATGTATTGTCCAACACCACATGTTCAAATGCAAATCAATGATAATCTGACCAATTGTTGTTTTGCGAACCCAAATGGTTTTGATACAATCCCAATGGACGGCGAAAATGCCCCATGTTGCGTGGGAAAATTGCAAGACGGTTTATGCATACCCAAAAACACATCGGCCCAAGAATTAGGACACAGAGGAAACGAACGAATAATTTGCATTGGCACGATTGACACGGGTGGCAACACGGGCAGTGGTTTTCCATTGGGCGACACAATCGCATGCAACGGGACATTTGTTAAAATCACAAATAACAAAACATATGAATCAATGGAATACGACAACAGTATCACATCAACCTACACCCCCACCGGCACAAAATATACACCCCAAATGGGATATTATGGGTCGGGCGACAACCAACACAATACTTTTATTGAAAGCGACAGCATAAACAATTGGTTCATACATTATAGTATCGAATAAAAATACTTGACGATGTATACTTTTTGTGTCAATATGTACACATAACCAAAAGGATTCAATATGAAATCACAAACGAAATATATCATTTTGGCGTGTGCGATGGCCCTTTGCAAGGCTTGCAAAAAGGCCCCGACGACCACACAATCAAACCAACCAACCGCACCAACCTATACAATCGGCAATGGCGGAACGGACACAATTATATGGACACCGGGATACTATACAATGGCCGGCCCATCACGCAGTGAAATCAAAGCGTCGTTGGAAAATAACGACACGGTTGTAATTTTGGCCGACACATCATATAACGCACGCGAATTCATGCGCTTTATGTCCACCGGCGCATGGAAGACCTTGGTCGACAGCCTTGGTTATAACAAGGGTTTCGCGTTCCCAAAAACAATCAATTACGGTGGCACTTTGACCCCGGATACCATTTATCAAAATCCATTATGGCAATACCCACCTTATATGGATAGATCCGGCATGTCCGCCGACGTTACCGGGCAATTGGGCAATTTTGGGTTTAATATTGTTCCATTTAATGGTCGTGGCCAACGGTAATTTGGGCGCCACACAATAAACGAACACTATTATTTAAAAAATCGGCATAATGCCGATTTTTTTTACTCATCCCGTCCCCAATTTATTATTGCAATATAAAACCGTATATGCTAATTTCCAAAGCATGAGAATGTTATATAAAAACTTCCTATTAAGCATGATATCCTACTGCATTTTATGCACCGCGGCCTTTTGCGATTGTATACAACAAGGTGAATCTGGACATGGTTGTGCCCAGGGTACATATTGGGAAAACGGAAATTGTAACAACACATGTTCGGCCGGCCATTATTGCCCGGGTGGTGGCATTGCATATTGTTGTCCCGAACCGTTTAACCATTCAGGTTCTCAATCAATGAGCATAAGCCAATGCGAAGCGCATATACAATGCGGTTCAAACCCAAATGACACCGCGGTTGTTACATGCTATAACTGGCAAGGTAATAAATGCACACCAACAAACGAAACACCATACTACACCGTTCAATGGGCATATGCCGGTGCCGAGGGTATAAACGGTGACACCACTAACTCACCTTGGATGCGCAAACAGAATCACGATTGGTTTTCTCCGAATGGCGGTCCTTTGGCGGAATGGAATACACCTAACAATTACCACCTTGAAATAAAACCTGTCTATGCTGATTCTGGAACAACAACTGAATGGTGGGAAACTTCTTTTGAAATCGCATGTGTGCCGAACACCAAAACATGCAAAAGTTTTAATGAACCCAGCAATTTTCCACCAATAGATTGCACTGCTTATAATTCAACAAATTGTCCCGACACCCAAGGATGCGGTCTTGTATACGCCGGCCAAGGCAGTGGCACGTCCCCTGTTTATCAGTGCACTTATTTGAATAATATCGGTGCATCTATTGAACAAACAAATTGTGCACACGAAAATATCAGTGGCAACGCCCATTGGATTGCTCCAGACGACGGAAATAATACGCTTGGATTTAGTTATTGGGACGTTTCAGAATGTAAATGTGATTATAGTGCTATTCAATATAATTCAAATGCAAACTGTTATGGCACCGGGACATATCCATCAATATTCAACAACACATCAACTCCAAATATAAACACTGTTCATTCGATTGGTGAGCACATAATTTTCAACAACGATGATCCAGAAACATTTATTTGCCGGAAATGCGCCGCCGGTCCATATTATGCAAATTATCTTTCTGGATTACACACGGTTAATAAATGCATAAAAATTCCGGATAATCTTTATCACGGATATGGATACTGGCGTAAACCATCTGCACCCGGATATTGTGACGGCGGCGATAACGGCACACTATGGCCCACCACTTTGACCACAAACCCATGTGACATAAAACCGTGCCCTGCCGGAAAAACAACCACTGAATATGGTCCGATCGGTTCCGATTCTTGCCACTATAGTCCCGCGACAAAATTCTGTGATGCAAAGGGGTGTTTTAATATCACCGACGCGGCGGACGGCGGTTGGAATTGGGATTAGTGATTATAATTGGATACTCTCTATCACCCGATGGATTTCGGACATTTCGGTGGGGGTAAATTTTCCCAAAACCCAATCTGCGGCATCAATTGGCAAGCCCAAATCACGCGGATGGCCAATTCCAATTCTTATGCGCCTATATTCACGACCAATCGCCGAATCGATTGACTTTATGCCGTTGTGACCGGCACTTGACCCGCCAACCTTGGTTCGCGTGTCGCCCAATTTCAAATCCATATCGTCATGAATCACCGTCACATTTTCAATCGGAATTTTATAGTAATCCACAATCGCCCGCACCGCGCGCCCACTGTCGTTCATAAATGTTTGCGGCATTGCGAAAATTATCCGCACGCCGTCAATATCGACCCGATATGTTTTGGCAAACAGTTCGTTTTTCCACGTTGCGTCCGCACCCGCAAAATACCGCACCGCCATAAATCCGACATTGTGCCGCGTTCTTTCATATTCCGCACCCGGATTCCCAAGTCCAACAATTAAAAAAATAGGTTTATTCGCTTGCATATACCAAACTCTTTTTCTATTATTATATTATCATAAAAAGGAGTGAAAGATGAAGTTAAAAACATCAATTATTTTATGTTCCCTTGCATCCGCCACGACAATGCCCGCGGTTGCGAATTCCGCATTTGACCTTTATGCCGGTGTTTCGGTTGGCGTTGGCGCACAAACATTGTTCGGCGATGGGAAAAATGAAACAAACACTTCACAATCCTTTGGCGCGATGTTTGGAATTGATGTCCCGGTTTTCCGCGGCGAAATTGAATATACATACATCGGCACATCCGATTCACATGCAAGTATCGGTTTCGCAAACGCATATTTCAAAATGCCTTCGACTGTGATTCGCCCTTACCTTGGGCTGGGGGTCGGATTGATGTTCGCCGGCGAAGAAAACAAACAATATAACGAAAAATATGATACAAAACCGGCATACCAAGGCATGCTTGGCGTGACAATCGACGTCCCAAAATTACCGTTTAAGTTTGATGTCGAAGCGCACGCGATTTATATTCCGGATGTTTTGCGATTCGGTGACGAACGCCCCGACGTTTTGCATTACGAGGCAAAAATTAAACTTCGCTATTTATTCTAAAATCAAAACGGGGCCACGTGCCCCGCATTTAAGTAACGGGGGCCATGTATGCTAACACTGATTGACGGAAATTCGATTTTATTTCGCGCATATTACGGTGTGCACAGCCGCCTTACGCGAACTGACGGCACCCCAACCGGCGCGGTGTTTGCTTTTTTCAACATGATGTTACCGGTATTTGCCGCCGCCAAGCCCGACGATATTTTCGTATGCGTTTTTGATGCATCGCGCCAAACTTTCCGTCAAGAAATATACCCGGAATACAAGGCAAACCGCCTTGAGACGCCCGCCGATTTAATTTCCCAAGGCGCGTTGATTCGCCGCGGTCTTGCCGAAATGGGTGTCCCCGTCCTTTGCGTTCCCGGGGTCGAAGCCGACGATGTAATAGCCACAATCGCAACACAAAACTGCACCATCGCCGACAAAACCCGCATTATGACCGGCGACAAAGATTTGATGCAATTGGTGTCTGATTGCATTTTCCTTTATGACGGCATGAAGCAGAAACGCATCGAACGCGACGCGGTTATCGAAAAATTTGGCGTGCCGCCCGAACGCGTTATTGATGTTCAATCACTGATGGGCGATTCGTCCGACAATGTTCCGGGCGTTCATGGGATTGGCCCGAAAAAGGCCGCGGAACTTATCAACGAATTTGGTTCAATGGATGAACTTTATGCACATTTGGACGATATAAAAAATGAACGCACGCGAAAACTCCTTGCCGAATCGCGCGATGCGGCATACATATCAAGAAAACTCGTCACACTTAAACGCGATGTCGATTTGTCGGGATTAAAACTTGGGCCATTGCACTTCAACCGCGCCGCCGCATTGGAATTTGTTCAAAAAGAAATCGAAAGCAATTCACTGTATGAAAAAATTTCAAAACTGTTTAGTGAAACCGATACAAAGACAACAAAATTTGAATTTCCCGGTTCCGCATGCCCCATCGATGCGCCCGCACCCACCACACCGGGAAAAAACGAATCAAAAATGACCTTTGCGAAAATTACGACCGTCGCGGAATTGGAAAAATTTTTATCGGGCACCCGTGATGTTATCGCACTTGATACCGAAACAACGGGACTTGACCAAATGACCGCAAAGATGGTCGGTATGTCACTTGCCATTGATTCAAATCACGGCGTTTATATTCCATTGCGTCATCGCGCGGCGGCAGGCGATTTATTTGGTGGTGACCCTATTGCCCCGGGACAGATTTCAATCAAAGATTTGTATAAAAAAATCTGGCCAATTTTGACGGATAAAAAAATCACCAAGGTTGGCCACAACCTAAAATTCGACCTGCACATCATGGCGAACGAAGGGTGGGACATCGAAAAAATTTCTCCGATTGACGATACAATGTTGTTGTCGTACGCGCTGCATGGAACATTGCATTCGCACGGCATGGACGAATTGGCGTTAAAATACCTGAATCATCAAAATATAACTTTTGCGTCACTGTTCCCGCCCAAGACGCGCGATGCCGACATGCACTTTGATGAATTACCAATCGACACCGCATATCCATACGCCGCCGAAGATGCCGCCGTCACAATGGCACTATATAAACTTATGCGGCCGCAAATCGATGCGAACGAAAAACTACACGAATTGTACGAAAAATGCGACCGACCGTTGCTAATGGTTTTGACAATGATGGAACGCGCCGGCGTATTGGTGAACAAAAATAAATTATTACAACTTTCGGGTGTGTTTCATGAACAACTTACGAAAATCAGCAACGAAATCTTCGACCTTGCCGGACACGAATTTAATATCGCCAGTCCAAAACAACTTGCAACCGTTCTGTTCGATGAATTGCATTTGCACGAAAACAAACGGCGTTCCACCGATGCGGATTCACTAAACGATTTAATCGAACACCATGAAATTATAGAAAAGATTTTGAATTGGCGTTCAATTGCGAAACTTGCGGGAACGTATGCGGATGCCCTGCCCCGCCAAATTGGTGACGACGGCCGCATTCACACAACATATTTGCAAACAAGTACGAATACGGGACGTCTGTCCAGTCGCGACCCAAACCTGCAAAACATTCCGGTCAAAACCGAACTTGGCGAAGAAATTCGGAAATGTTTCGTGGCGGAGCCACACAAAAAACTTATTGCGGTCGATTATTCACAGATTCAACTGCGCCTACTGGCGGACGTTGCGGACATTAAAACGTTCAAGGATACATTTATCGCGGGCGCGGATATTCACGAACAAACCGCGCGAAAAATTTTCAATATTCCGCCAACCACGATTGTGCCGCGGGATTTGCGCCGTGCGGCCAAAACCGTGAACTTTTCCATCATATACGGCATTTCATCAATCGGCCTTGCGGCCCAATTAAATGTGTCACGCACGCGCGCGGCGGAAATAATAAATTCATACATGGCGGGATTACCGGAAATAAAAAAATATATCGACGATACCAAGGAATTTGCGCGCGGAAACGCATGTGTTTATACGCCATGGGGCCGCAGAATAGAATTACCAGAGGTGAAAAATTCCCGTCTGCGCGCATACGCAATGCGTGCCGCGATTAATGCCCCCATCCAGGGGTTCGAGGCGGATTTAATGCGCCGCGCAATGGTGGATGTTTATAACAAAATCGTTGTTCCGAATAACGACAAAATAAAACTTATTATGCAGGTTCACGACGAAATGGTCTTTGAATGCGATGAAAAACTTGCCGAAAGTTTCGCCGAACAAATCAAATCTATCATGGAAAACGTGACCAAGATATCCGTGCCACTACGTGCCGATTATGTTATCGCACCATTTTGGGGAAAGTAAAAAAAGGTTGTTTTTCAAATAATCATTAGTATAATCCCAGCAAATTAAGGATAAAACATTGCAGTACAATATCATTGTTCCAAATCTTGGTTGGTATTGGGGTTCAAAGTTTAATGAATCATGGGGTTCGGGTTCATCTGGATCATCGCCACTGCCTGATTGGAACAATCGGAACAATCGTGACGATAATAAAGGAGCGTTCTGGCTTTGGATTCTTTGCATTGTTATGATGGGTGCAATGACTGTTTATGCGGGATATGTAGCATTTTTCTATAAAACCGAATGGGATGAACAATTAGATCAAGCACGAAAATATGGAACAGAACAGGTTTTGGAATCCACGCATTCGCGTGCGGTAAAATCGGTGGATACAATCAATTTTGCGAATTATGTGATGATTCCACAAAAGACAGCAGAACGTGATTCAGCACGTTACAGTCGGAAAATATCCCGTTTTATTAACCTCAGTGGAACCGATTATTTATACAAATATGTTGTATACGAAACCCCGGGTGATGGGTATCGTCATGGTTATTATAAAGTGGGCTTTGATAAAGATGCTTTTGTTAAAGAACCCAAAGTTCAAAAAGCATTAAAAGGATACGAACAGGCGTGTCAGCAACTGGCCGCCCGGCGCAAAGTTTATAAACACCAAAGCAGATAAGAGGTAAATAAAATGACAGATAAAAAGCTACAAGAAACAAACAAAAAGAAATTTAACATAAATAAGGCACTTATGATTTCTGGAATATGCATAGCTCTAGAAGGAATTTATTTGGGACCTGTCACAAGCCGTATAAACAAGAAAAAAATACAACGCGTGAATAAACAAGTTGAATCGTATGAAAAAACTCTGCCAGCGGAGTACTTGGAATATAAACAAGTAGTCGAACACTATCGCGACAGTTTGATGCATGCTAATGGTCTATAGAATGTGATTGCAAGGTAGAAAAGAGTTTATAAACCCCAAAGCAAATGACCCTTTACAACTGAATAAACCCTTTGGGGTTATTTTCCAAATCTTCGATGGCCTTGTCCAAGGTTTCGCGATATTCCAAGAATTTCTTTTTATTTTCCGCATCCAAATTATTTATCGCCGGTAATTTCACGGTCATCGGGTTTACATGCTTGCCATCCTTGATAATTTCATAGTGCAAATGTGGCCCCGTCGACAACCCGGTTGAACCGGAATATCCGATAATCTGGCCCTGCTTTACCGTGGTGCCAACCTTTACATTTTTCGCAAACTTTGACATGTGTGCATAGAGCGTTTCAAACGAACCATTATGACGAATCCGCACAAAGTTTCCATGCCCGCGATTATATCCACGTGCAACAACGCGTCCCGCACCGGCGGCGGGAATCGGCGTTCCGGTCGGTGCGCGAAAATCGACACCCTTGTGCGCACGCGTAAAGCCCAACACGGGATGTTTACGCCGCGTTGAAAAACTGCTTGTCACTTTCGCATTATTTATCGGCGTGCGTTTCAACGATTTAATCGCACCGTTCCCATTTGGGTCATAGTATCCAACCGTTTTATCGGACTTTTTGAACCGATACATTTTCACATTTCCACGCAGCGCATCAAACGACACAACCGACACCGCACCGTTATCAACATGCACATTGTCATGATAGTTTTCTTCATACAGCACAGAAAATTTTTGCCCTGCGCGCACATCGCGTTCAAAGTCCATTTCAAACGCCAACAAATCATAAACATCCGCCAAAATTCCCGCCGGAATATTTGCACGCATCCCGGCAAGGTAAAAACTATCGCCGTCCAAAATTTCCCCTTGGCGATAGACCAAGCGCGTATCACGTTCAATATCAATCGCGTTGCAATTCCACACACCCGCATCGTCACAGGTTAATTCCACACGCCGCCACGGCCCCGGCAACACAACAATTTTTGTTATCGGCGTATCAGGCCCACCGTCACGCACGATTTCAATTTTATCCTTGTCCGCACGAAGTCCCGTTATGCCCGCCTTGGCCTTTAGAACACCGGCGATGGAATTTATATCTTTGCCCCCGACGCCATTGGCCGACAAAATTTTGGAAAGTGTATCGCCCGCCACAACATTTATAACCGTCGTTTTATTATCCACCGGCGCAATCGTTTCCGTCACAAAGTCCGCCGTTCCCGGAACATCGTCCACCGTCCGCCCGCGCAGAACCGACCATAAAACAACCACAACCGCAATCACCGCGCATGCCCCCGCAATCCATAAAACCGCGCGGACAAATTTCTTAGAAGTTATAATATTTTTTGCTTTTTCCATGGCGTCCATTATAATAGTTTTATGACAATAAATCAAGCCTTTGAACTTTTGAAAGATGCCGGCGGCATTCGCGCGGCCCGAATTATTACGGATAATTTTCCGAAAATTTCGTGGTTTCGCGCACATATAATCGCGCACCGGTTGCGTCGCGGCACGCCCGTCGCAAAAATCATACATAAAAAATGGTTCTATGGTTTGGAATTTTATACGAACCGCAAAACACTGGACCCACGCCCCGACACCGAAACATTGGTTGAATCTGTTTTATCGGACGGGTGGCGCGCCCCAAGAATTTTAGATTTGGGAACGGGCACGGGGTGCATAATCGCCGCACTGGTTAAAAATATCGATTCTGCAACCGGCATGGCGGTCGATATTTCGCGTGGCGCACTGCGTGTGGCACGCCGAAATATAAAAAAACTTGGGCTACGCGACCGAATAAAAATAAAGCACGGTTCATTTGCAAACCCGCGGTCACCCCGCAAAAAATTTGATATCGTCGTTTCGAATCCGCCATATATTGCAATGGGCGACCCACGCGTGAATGCGGGCGCAACGCACGACCCGCGCATTGCACTTTATGCGAAAAACCGCGGCATGGCGGCATACGAACAAATTGCAAAAAATGCAAAAAACTGGATTGCTGAAAGCGGGAAATTATATATCGAAATCGGCGCGGGTGCGGAAGTATCGGTCCGAAAAATTTTTGAATACGCCGGTTGGAAATTCACCCGCGCCAATAAAGATTTATCCGGCATCACCCGCGTATTGGTGTTTGGGGTTTAACAAAAAAACCGAAGCAATTCGGTTTTTTTGATTTTATCTTCGTTTTTCGTATTGGCCGGGAAAGAAAACTTTGCCGATATTTTCTATAACAAACGGATCTTTACATTCCCCCCTTTTTAACTTGCGCCAACACCCCTGAAGCGTCCGCACATTACATAATGGATCTATCCCGTATGTGTTGTTGGTTTTATTAATTGCATCTATCATCAAAGTTGAATCAGATTTTGTACCACAATCACCAAAAAAATCAAATTTATAACCTGCGCAATGTGCCACACCTGCATCAAACTTTTTTAATTTTTGCAAAAACAATGCAACCTCACTTTCCTGCATATACCCACAAAACAAATGATGCCCCGGTAATCCAAAGTTTACCTTGGTCAGTGTACCATAGTTTCTTTTATTTGCCGCTGATGGTTTTTGAATAGCGGGCTTTTGTACGGGTTCAGCGGCTTTCGGTGCAACGGTTTCCTTTGCCGGTTGTACCTGGCCATTGCGTATCCAGTCTAATGTGCTCGTTATTTTTACATTATCTATCACATCACCGATTGTACGAATTTTCTCTTGTTGCTCTTCGGGAATTCTACAACTAAACTTTCTTTCAAACTCCATGATTATTTCAATCGTATCCAAAGAGTCCGCACCCAAATCATTTGATAAATCTGCCTCCAGTGTGACGTCATCTGGGAGAACATCCAATTTATCAGTGATATACGGCCGAATTTGTTCAAGTATTTGTTCATCTATTGTTTTATTCATTTTTCATCATTTTAGTTTTTTATTTTATCTTGTTTTACCCGGGTTAAACATCATGGGTTTTTGTGGCATTACGAATTTGTCCGCTGATTTCCGCGGCGTTTTACGGGACAACTTTTTCCCGCCACGCGTCATAAAAAACAACACCATGGCCGATGGTTTTTGACTAGCGGGATTTTGTACGGATTCAGCGGCTTTCGGTGCAACGGTTTCCTTTGCCGGCTGTGCCTGACCATTGCGTATCCAGTCTAATGAACTCATTCTCTTTATAAGATCTATCACATCGCCAACGGTGCGAATTGTTACGGCTTTGTCATCAGGAATATCAAGTTGATACTTTTTTTCAAAATTAGCCAGCATAAGAACGATATCTTGAGAATCTAAACCCAATTCATAACGTAAATCAATGGCCGATGATTTAACATCTTTTGCTGTAATACCAAATAGCACACTGTACTCTTTATCGATATATTGTCGAATTTCTTCAAGTATTTTTTCATCCACGGTTTGATTCATTTTTTTATCCTTTTTTTATCTTGTTTTTTTATTTGCGCTTTTGCCAAACAATTCTTGGCGGCGGGTTTCACATGCCACTACAAATTTTTTGTAATCTTTCAGTTTTAACGAGAATACCAAACTTTCTTCAAAATTGGGCGACACAGAATATACAGCGCGACTTGCAGAATATACCATGTATCCGTCAACAACCCATGTAATATCTCGATAAACCTTGTTGTTGAATTTGGATTCGTCAACCTGTTTGGCAACAGATCCCGATGTCGGAACCGCATCCATCAAATTTTGAAAATTCAAATCATATCTCTGTGTTGCATTCATTTTTTCACCTTTTTTTTCGCAATCACCGCCGGCAAGAATAGCACAATTTATAACGATGTCAAATTTTAATAAAATTTCGCCTTGATATCACGCATCATGGAATCCGTGCCGTGGCCGTGGACAACGTATGTATCGTCGGGCAAATTGCGCGCGACAAGTTCGGAAATCGTTTTTTGTAATTCATCGGCGTTTCCGCCCGGTAAATCGACGCGCCCAACACCATCGCGAAAAATCGTATCACCACTTAGTAAAATTTTACATTCCGGAAAGTAAAACATAACACCGCCCGCCGAATGCCCCGGCGCCGCGATTATTTCCATATCTATATCACCAAGGATTTTTGTTTTCCCCGCACGCAAATCATTTGGTTTTACAAAATCATCCGGAATCCGTGGCAATTCCCAAAAATCCAAAATCTGGTTTCCCCATAAAATCAACGGCACATCCGCCGAATTCAGAAACCACGGCACATTATAAATTTTGGCAAGTTCCGGTGCGGCACTAATATGGTCACTGTGTCCATGGGTTGCGTAAATCGCGCGCAAATTTAATTTTCGCGCATTCAACAACTTTTCCCACGCATCGCCCCGCCCCCACGCATCAAAAATCACCGCATCCGCGCCCGATGTCACCAACACAGAATTGGTAAATTTGGGTTCCATCTGCAAAACTTCAAATTTATTTTTTTGCAACACGCGCCTTTTTGGGTTTTGCCGCCGCCGTTACCTTTTTTGCAGATTTCTTACCAGAAACAATTTCCATAATTTCGTCCCCGGTCAGTGTTTCACGATTCAACAATTCATTTGCCAATTTTTCAACGGTCGCTTTATTTTTGGTCAAGATTTTAACTGCGTCTTTATACGCCGCATCGGTCCACGCGCGTATTTCCGCATCAACCATTTCGGCGGTTTTTTCGGACGCGGCCTCAAGCGGCACGCGCGCACCGAACGTTTGCGCCTGGTTCACGGAAACCATACCGATTTTATTCGAAAGTCCCGACATGGTTATCGAACGCCGCGCCAATGCCGTCGCCGCCGCGATATCCGATTCCGCCCCGGTCGTGATTTTATCCGCGCCAAAGAAAATTTCTTCGGCCGCCCGCCCGGCAAGGTCGATTACCAAATTCGCCCTAACCTCGGCCAAACTCATGGACACTTTGTCATCAATCGGCAAATGTTGCACCATCCCCAGTGCCCGTCCGCGCGGAATAATCGTCGCCTTGTGTATCGGGTCGGCGATGCCGGCGAACGCGGTACTGGCGAATGCATGTCCGGCCTCGTGATACGCGGTCAGTTTGATATCTTCGGGACGCATCTTGCGAATTTTACGCGGCCCCATCAGTGATTTATCACGCGCTTCCTCTATATCTTCATCCGCGACCAGTTTACGTCCCGAACGCACGGCGTGCAATGCGGCCTCGTTCAACAAATTTTCAAGGTCCGCGCCCGAAAACCCGGTCGTTCCGCGCGCAAGTTTCCCAAGGTCAACGCCTTCGTGCATTTTGATTTTTTTCGCATGCAGTTTCAAAATTTCTTCGCGTCCCGCCATATCCGGCAAATCAATGTGCACCTGTCTATCAAATCGACCCGGCCGCAACAACGCAGGGTCCAACATATCCGGCCGATTCGTCGCGCCAATCACAATAATTCCGGTTTCATTTGAAAACCCGTCCATTTCAATCAGTAATTGATTCAACGTCTGTTCGCGGTCTTGGTCATTGAACGAATTTTGACTGCGCCGTTGACCAATCGCATCGATTTCATCAATAAACAGCAAGCACGGCGCATTCCGCTTTGCCATTTCAAAAATATCTTTGATTTTTGCAACACCCAAACCGACGATGATTCCGGAAAAATCACTGCCCGATGTGGCAAAGAACGGAACATTCGCTTCGCCCGCAATCGCCCGCGCAAGCAATGTTTTACCCGTCCCCGGTTCCCCCGACAGCAACACCCCCCGTGGCACGCGCGCACCAACGGCGGCGAACTTTGATTTATCGCGCAGAAAATCTACGACTTCGCTCAATTCTTGTTTTTCCGAATCGATTCCGGCAACATCTTTGAACGTGGTCTTTGGCTTTCCGGTCACAACCTTGGTCGGGTTTTGCCCAACCAATGCCCGCCCGATTCCCGCACCGCCACCACGAAGCCCGCGGAAAATCCACCATATAAACAGCACACCCATAATAATCGGCACCCACACCCCAAGGTAATCAACCCAACCCTTGGACGTGTCAATCGAAATGGCCGTGCCACGGTCCGCAAATTTTTCAAGCATTTCAGGGCTATACGCAATGGTCGCACGATATTCCGTTCCATCGCGCATTTTTCCCGTTGCCATATCACCACGAACATTCATCGTCTGAATTTCATCCGCGCGCCGCAACACATCGGAAAAAGTCAGTTCCACCGGTTCGGACCGCACCACACCGTTCGAATTATTTTCCGCAACAAACGAATTTGCAACCACCGCCAAGAATAACGCGACAAAAACGCCAAAGAAAACAGTTGAAATTCCAAAGCGGGATTTTGGTTTACTTGAATTTTTGAATATATTTTTTTCCATGTTTTTTCCTAAAGCTTGTTTTTTCGCCTTCGGGAACGACCAAGATTTGACCGCGCAACCGTCGCACCGTACAATGCCCCAGTGTGAATTTACAATCCGCACGCAACATTTCCGTGGCACGCAGCAACGAATCCAACCGTGGTAAATACCTGTCCCCCCCAATTCGGCGAATGATTGTTCCGATAAACTTTAGCCTAATATCATCGCCCAGGTCAAATAGAAAAGTTTCATCAAACACTGCACGGTTCCCACGCACCACACGCCGCACCAGTGCGCCAAGGTTTAATTCGCGTTCGCCCCGCACACGGCCAAGGTTTTGAATCGCACGCAAAATGCGTTCATCGGAAATCCCAAGTTTTTCGGACAACAAATGCCGATTTTGCCGAATGCGCACACGGGTATAGTGCGGATCATCGTTCATTTCATCAGAAAAATACCTAATGCCACGCGAATCGCAAAACGCACGCAGTTCACGACGAAACACGGACAAAAGCGGCCGAATAATTTTAATCCCATTCATTAAACCTTCGCCCCGCATCGCCGCAAGGCCGTAAACCCCACTGCCCCGCCCAAGGTTCATCAAAAAAGTTTCAATCTGGTCGTCCGCCTGGTGCGCGGTGGCGATAAATTCAATTCCATTTTCGTGGCAAAAATCCGTCATCATTTTATACCGTGCAAGGCGCGCCGCGTCTTCGACCCCGGTTTCCGGCTTTTCCCCGTCCCAATAAAAAACATGACACGGCACATCTAACCCTTTGCACAAATCCCTAACGTATTGTGTTTCGGTTTCTGCGGCGGCACGCAGGCCGTGATTCACATGCAAACACACAATATCCCCAGGCATAATTTCCGCCATCCAATACAGCAACGCAACCGAATCAACCCCGCCACTAACGGCGACGGCGATTTTATGGCCGGCATATTTTCTCATAAAATTTACAAAATTTTTGTTCATAACCGTTATATTCTATGCTATAATCCCGAAAAATAAAGGAAAAAAAGATATGGAACATAAAATCAAAACTGTTGCGGTTTATTGCAGTCATACATTTGGATTATACCCTGAATTTATGCACGACGCCGATTTGGTGGGTGAACTTATTGCAAAAAATGGCCTTAACATGGTATTTGGTGGCGGAAATGTCGGATTGATGGGCACGGTGGCCAGTGCCGCACTTAAAAACGGCGCACACGTGACCGGCATTTCAACCAAACACGTTATCGCCCTCCAAGAACCTGTCCATAAACACATAGAGGTTGAAATTGTCGACGGCGTAAATGAACGGAAACAAAAAATGTTTGAATTGGCCGATGCATTTATCATACTGCCAGGCGGCATTGGAACATTGAACGAAGTGACGGATATTTTAACCATGCAACAAATTGGCGAAACATCCAAACCGATATTCTTTTTGAATACTTGCCGATTTTGGGCATCGTTCCATAATTTGATTATCGATATGTTAAACAATAAATTTATTGAAACATTGGACGATTACAAGGTCAATATCTGTGGCACACCAAACGAACTTATGGACGCGGTTTTGAATTACAAGAATTCAAAGTAATTCCACCACCTTGTCCCGCGATGTGGCGCCACGAACAATTTTAATTTGTGATTTCGGCACATCAAAAAAATCGGCCAGTGCGCGAATAACCGCATCATTCGCCGCGCCATCAACCGGTGCGGCGGTTATATGCACACGCAGAGTCCCGTCCGCATCGGTGGTAATTTTATTCTGTCGCGCACGCGGAATCACACGCAGTTTTACTTTTTGCATAACATACACTTCATAATATCCAAACACGCATCTGTTTTTTCACCTGCAAGCAAGTGCAAATGAAAATGGAACACGCTTTGGTTAAAGAGCGGCGCATCCAATCCCGCATTTGCAAAGACATTAAATTGGCTATCCACCCCAATTGCGTCTGCGGTTTTGACAAAGCAATCCCAAAATCCCGCTTGTTCCACCGCGGGTGCCCGCCGCGCAAAATCAAGGATATTTTCATATTCGCCCTTTGGCACGACCAACACATGCTTTTCACACATCGGGTTCACATCATAAAAAGACATCGCATATTCGTTTTCGACAACTTTCTTCGATGGTATTTCCCCACGAATTATTTTTGCAAAGACATTATTTGAATCATACATTTTTAACCCCTTTTTTTATTACCGAACGATTGTATCATAACCAAAGAATTCTGCAACGAAAATATGTACGAACCACTAACCGCTATCCTCAAAAACTACTTGCGGGATTTTTTATTTTTTTGCTAGCATTGTTTTAGTAAAGGGATGAAAGGAAAAATACTTTCTTTTGCAATATGCGCGTTATGCGCCATGTCGGCGTTGGCGGCGGTTCGCACCCAAAATTCACCATCGCGCGTGCAAACAAATGAAACCACCCGGGGGGGTCAAAATGTCGCATCGCGCGCCGCAACCATTACACGCGCCGTTTCAAACCGCGCAACGAATGCCCGAACCGGGGTGGCACGCGTGGGGCGCACCGCAACAAACCCACGGGGCGCGATTGTCACCGCGGCGGTTGCGCGCATCACATCGCGCGCCACAACGAACCGCGGGGCAACCGCACGCGCGACAGCAACGCAAACAATTCCAACAAATACATTTGATGAAAAATATCATAATTGCTATGCGGCATACTTTTCATGTATGGATCAATTTTGTGCAACGGTTGACGACCATTACCGTCGCTGTATATGTTCTTCAAAATTGAACACGGTGCAATCGCGCGAAAACGCGCTTAGCCAAACGTCCACACAATTGCAAGATTTCAAAGACCTTAATATCGATGCAATTCTAAAAACACCCGAAGAAGTCAAAGCGATGCTATCGGCAAGTGACGGCGAAAAGAAACTTGCCGGCACACACGATAATTCTGCATCGAATAAAAAATTGACCGCCATCGGCGATGTATTAAAAAAGGCAAAAACAAATTCACTATCGACCGCGGGAACATTGGATATCGCCGGCAACATAAACCAAATATGGAACACAACCGATATTGTGTCCGGCGCAAACATTGCGAACCTTACGGGGGAACCATTATACAACGCCGTTCATGCCCAGTGCGCCGAATTGGTAATGCCAACATGTTCATCGATGACGACACTAAATATGGTTGCATCGGCATATGGAATGTATATTGAAAACGATTGCGCAATATTACTAACCGCGCTTGAAAAACAATCGATAAGTGCAAACGCCGCAATCCGTGAAACGAATCGGGAAATGAATGCGGCGCGACTTCAAAATTATGATTCACACAATTCAACCGCGATAAATGAATGCATCGCCGGCGTGCGCGCGGACATAACCGCGGACACGGCATGCGGTGCAAACTATATTCATTGTTTGGATTTAACCGGTCTTTACATCGAACGCACAACCGGCAACCCAATATATTCAAAAAATTTCTATAAATTGAATGACCAAATTTCACTGTCCGGCAACATTTTAACCAACAGCATAAACGCAAAACTTGTAACGGAATTAAACGCAAAGCGGAAATTCGCCGAACACACACTTGAAACATGCCGCGACATTGCGGATACGGTTTGGGACGAATACCTGCGCCAGGCGATAACCGAAATATACCAAGGTCAACAGTCGCGCATTCAACAGGTTAAAAACGAATGTATGGATGTTGTGAATACATGCTATGACACGAAAACATCGCAACTTCGTGATTACAGTAATATCAAAGAACAAATGTTGCTTGGTGCGCGTCTTGAATTGTCCGAAGAACAATGTTCGGAAAAATTGGAAACATGCAGCAATCTTTACGGTGGCGGCCCGAACGGACTTCAACGATTGGTGACGGAAATGCGCAATATCGTAAGCCAAAAGATTTCGCAAAATTGCCTGGGGACCCTAAAAGATTATGCAAAAAAACTGTGCCGCGTTTCAAACAATGACACAACGCACGAATATCCATACGGTTGCCGTGTTTATACCCCCGGCGATATCAGTTACGCAAACAACCCCGATTGCAATTATGTTCAACCGGGTTCATATACCGGCACACCGATAATACCCGGTTTAGATTCATTAGGCGACACCAGTGGTTATATGTGTTGGGAAAATCGCGAATATACAAGTTGCAAATCCGGATTTTATCTTGACCTATATAACGGCAAACATAAATGCTTGGTCTGTCCAAACGACGATGAATGGGAATGCGACGAAAACGGTCCACACCGGGTTGGTGTTGATTGCGGCAATTACGCGGGCAGTTTGTATCAAAAAATGGTGAACTATGCGATGCAGTATTGTATGCGTCCATCAGACTATGCACAACCCAATGCCGTATTGCCAATATCGGTCTTGGCCGATGTGAATACAACGATGGATTCGGTGCGCACCGACATGGCAACGGTGCTTGCACGCGAATGCACCGACATGGGCGGCACATGGACAAACGACGCATCCGCACCAAAGTATATGGATTTCTATAACCAAACAAATGCAAATGAAAAATGGGGCATTTGTCGCGAACCATAGATAACTTGCACCGGGCAAAAAAAACTGATATAATACGGGGGAAAGGAAAAATGAAAACACAATTCACAATTTTATTTATCGGTTGTACCGCATATGGTGCCGCGTTTGGGGCGACAACTGATTTTTGGTGGATGCACGACACAATCTGCACCATCAATGATGCGCTTTGCTATACACGGAACACACCCGGCATCGATACAGATTCGGACACCAGTTGGGACACGTCCGGCAATTGTCGCGGACGGAAAATTATATGTGCGGCCGCACTTAGTTCGGGCGGCGCGGACGCAATTGCGATGAACCGTGACGACATTGCACGTGGCAACGGAATAAGTTCTGATTTTGACACAAATGTTTATGTCACCGCTGACGGATGCTATGGCGCACGCAAAACATCACAAAACGGTGCAATGGTTTTAATCAATGGCAAATACGTCCGGGTATGGTGTAATGATGTTCCCATTAATCCTTCATTAATAGATAACAATTTAACCGATGAAATCACGAATGGTATTGTAACAACAGGCATGGAACCGCTTTGTTCTGATTTGGCACCGGATAATTATGTTGCAACCTTAAACGGTAATTGTTATGGAAAAAGATACGACCCATCAAAATATAGTATCGATTGCGACGGCGAAAATCCGGTAATCATTGTCCTTAATGGTGCGCAGTATAATCCGGATATAAACAACTTTATTACACCATTTGTGTTGAATGCGCGATTTGGTGCAATGCAAACATCCGCTGCAACACAACGTTCAATCCATTTCCCGAAATAGTGATTAGTGTAAGTGGTTAGTGCAAAAACAAAAAACCGGCGCAACGCGCCGGTTTACTAATCACTTACACTAACCACTAACACTTATCTCTTACTTGGCAAGCATGCAACCACGATATTGAATATCGTATCGATGATAAAGAACAACGCGTACAATGCCATACCCGACGACACATACCCAAATGATATCATCGTGTACCATGCCGAACCGCGAATCACCGGTATCAAATAAACCAACAACACGGGCACAAGATAAAGCCACACCGAAATTCCCGCATCACGGAAACGACGAACCGAAAGCGCCAGCACCGGGATGAACAAAATCGCACTAACCACCAAAGATACCGTTCCACCGATAAAATACGCGAAACAGAAATTCACAATGTATGCAAACAAATATCCAAACCAAAATTCCGCGCGCGTTGAACGCCCAACAAAATCAAAATATCGACGCCAAAAACTTGCAATCGCCGAAAGTGGTCCGACCATGCGACGCCGCGGTGTTTGAACCGGAACTTCACGCACGACCGCACGACGCGCCGGCGCACGTTTTACAGATTTTTTTGCGGTTGTTGTTTTCTTTGCTGCTGTTTTCTTTTTTGCAACTGGCATATTCTCTCCTTTTCTTACTTGCGCACATTATACATTATTTTTGAACCCAAGTCCAACAATAAACATTTCAACAGAATCCTTGCGCGATGCCGCCGGTTTCACATGATGTACCGATTCGAATTTCTGTTTTATTTGCTTTAACAATTCATTCGTTGTTCCGCCAGTAAAAGATTTTGCAACAAATGTTCCCCCCGGTCGCAACGCACGGCACGCAAAATCGAACGCATATTCCAACAACACCATTTGCCGCAGGTGATCGGTCTTTTGATGTCCAACGGTATTCGGCGCCATATCTGAAACAACAACATCAACCACACCGTTTGCATTATCATCCAATTTTAGTTTTTCCGTCAACCAATCCAACGCCGCGTCCGTTGTAAAATCACCCTGATAAAATTCAACATTGTTGATTGGTGTTATTTCCAGCAAATCCATCGCAAAGATTTTTGTCCGCGGAAATGTGCGCGCAATAAATTGCGACCAAGACCCCGGTGCCGCACCCAAGTCCACAACCGTTTGTCCGTTTTTCAAAAATTTATATTTTTCATTTATTTCAATCAGTTTATACGCCGCCCGCGCCCGATAACCATCACGCCGCGCCCGTGCAACATAGGGGTCGGCGGCCTGGCGCGTTAACCACGCCACGCTTGATTTATGTTTCGCAATTTTATTATTTTGTATTTTCATTTTGTTGTCATCCCGCAGAGCCCGCCTGCGCCGTTCACCACCGAACGGCGGTCATCAGGGCGAGTGCGGGATTTATTATTTGTTATTTTCATTTTGTTTCAATACCAACCGTTGTTGGAATCTGCATAATTTTTGATACCCGCGCGAAAGAAGAGTATTCTTAAAATAACGCAATTCTGTTTGATTATCGTTAACATTATATGCAAGACGCCAATACAAAAATCGACCTTTATTATCATATATTGGTTTGCTTCTTGGTTGATCAATAATATAAATCTTTCCCATCGCCACCACCTTTCTTACTTTGCGCCAGGTTCGCCGCCGCCCTGTTTCATGCGTTCCATAACGGCCTCCATCCCGCCCATACGTTGAATCATCGACATTTGCTGTTTCATTTTTGTGTATTGTTTAATAATGTGTTCCACATCACGCACCGTCACGCCCGCCGTTTGGGCAATACGTGCCTTGGCATTGGCAAAGATTTTTTCCGGTTCCGCGCGTTCGGCGGCGGTCATCGCCTCTAATATCTTAATTTGCGAATCAACACTGCCGTCCTTAATTTTTTCTTTGATTGCCGACACCGCGTTCGACATACCCGGCACCATTTTAAGCAATCCGCTAAAATTGCTCATCTTTTTAATCTGTTTTAATTGCGCCAACATATCGTTCATATCGAACACACCCGCCATCATACGTTCGGCGGTTTCCTTCATACCCTTTGGCACATGTGGTTCTTCCAAATTTACATTTTCTTCTTTTTTCTTTTTGCCAAATCCAAACATTTTGTTCTCCTTTTTTTCACTAGATTTTATTTTACTAAACCCTATTTGTCCAGATACTTTGCCAAATATTTTCCGGTGAGTGATTCCGGATTACGCGCCACATCTTCGGGCGTTCCCGTTGCGATCACGCGACCACCACCCGCGCCCCCCACCGGCCCCAGGTCGATAATCCAATCCGCGGTTTTGATAACTTCCAAATTATGTTCAATAACAATTACGGTGTTGCCTTGCTCTACAAATTCATGCAGAACACCAAGCAACTGTTTAATATCTTCAAAATGCAGTC
>Ga0247611_10001767_pt1 | contig 37698 bp, 59 predicted proteins | sample 177DNAGHGhighgp2_FD_192422 | JGI IMG/M metagenome (GOLD analysis project Ga0247611, IMG submission 192422) | Sheep rumen microbial communities from Palmerston North, Manawatu-Wanganui, New Zealand - 1770 DNA GHGhigh gp2 | ecosystem: Host-associated > Mammals > Digestive system > Stomach > Rumen... | reverse complement strand
GTCCCGGGGGAGAAGGTAGTATTGCTTTTACGGGGGGAGCACGCGAACGCTCTCACTCACACACACGCGCGTGCGAGCGCATGCGTATAGGCATCCCCGTAGCGTCAAATTCGACGAGTGGCCTTGGATGATGCTTCCTTACGCCGTGACCGTCAAATTGATCGTGACAATTTTTGCAAACATACATGAGATTGTCGTGGTTGAGACTGATCTCAGGATTATTTACGTTCTCTTTCGTGAGGTAGACTTTGTGATGTACTATATAGCCTTGTTCCTCTTTGCATTCTTCACATATGCCGCCATCCAGGCTGACCCGTGATCGGATGTAAGAGTTGCGACACTTGAGCCACGCTTGAGATTTGTAAAAAGCCTTCGCCCAGTCTTGCATTGTTTCCGCCTTCCTCTGCCTTAGCGGCCAGCTCGTATGAGCGATATGCTGACCGCCGAGGCAGAAAACAGGAAAGAGCCGCAAGGATCTCTCCCGCTGCTCTCTCCGTTATCACAATATCACATTGATTCCAAAAAAACTTAAGAAAAGTTAAGAACATTATTTGAGAATTCTTTCAATGCCTCGCCGTGTAATGTGCAGACATAATGATAAGCGTAGTTAAGATCACATGATATCTGTTCAAATGTCTGCATTTCAACATATCTCCGGTAAAGTATCTCGACATAATTTGCATCGGCGAGTGTTTGGATCTCGGATATGATCTTGTGTTTCAGGTTTTGTTCATTCTCGATCAGTGCCTTGATCTCGTTCTCGAGGTCAACGATGTCTTCGATCTGTTTGTTTCCGGATGTCGGAGTCGACTGAACTCTATCTTTTGAGTAATCGAAGGATTCCATGATGCGGACTCTGTCTCGCATCTGCTGAAGCTGTGTTACTCGTTGCCCGATGTGGATATCCATAAAGTGAATCTGTAGTAAGTATTCTTTGGCTGTCATACTCCCCTCCCGCATCAATCTGTTCCGAGCTTGATCTGCATTTTCTTTGCCATCGCTTCGATACGTTCTATGTTTATCTTCCTTCTGTCCGGCTCTTGTGTATTTCGCTGATGGCTATTTGCTATGCTGTTCGACGTAGTCCTGAATCTTCTTCTCATTTCTTGTCGCCTCCCTTCTCTGCTTTGATCTTTGCCTTGTTGTATCGGTTCAGTACGGTCTGAGGAGCGCATTTTATCTCGTTCGCTATCTGTTTGATCGTTCTGTGTTGTTCATCCCGCATGTAGACGATAAGGCTATCATCGATATCGGTGCGTTTTCTTGTATTGTTCTTTGCTGAGCGTTTTGCCTGGTATGCTTGTTTGATGAGTGCGATATCTTTCTTTTGTTCCTCGTTCCACTCTTTCTTCGCGGGCTTGATTTCTTGATCTTGTGATTTTATCTCACGTTTTTGTGATTTTTTTTCATTTTCAGGATTTATTTTGTCAGTTTTGTTCTTTTTATCCTGTTCTGACTGTTGTACCGGTGCAATCGGCTCCTTTATGATCTGTGATACTGTACTGAGCTCTGCCTCAGCTTCCCGTGAAGCGGATTTTTGATTGAGTTCTTCGAAAATATCAGATATTCTGTTAACCATCGCTCTGATCTCGTCCAGTACAACTCTGATTTTTCGTTTATCGTGCATCAGTGCGCAGCATATTGCTCTTGTATCAATGTCTATCATTACTCTCATTGTCGTTTCCTCCGTCCCATCTGTTTATTGCATCTGTTATCGCCGCGCCTATGCCAACACCGCTGAGGAACATAAATGCGCATGTCATTATCATTATCAGATTGTCTTTGATTATCTCTTTCATTGTCCAATACCCAGCTGACCGCAAAGGTAAAAACCGCGATTGGTAAAAACATGATTATCATTACGATCAGCGCAAACCCCTTATCCATCTTCTCACTCCTCTCACGACTCTACAGAATCAACTGTCGTGTACTTAAGTGATACCTTGATGCCGTCTTTTGTCGGCTTCATGGATCCTGTGTAGCCGTCCTTTGATATTGATATCGCTCCGATCTCTGACTTTGCCAAAGGCTCTACAGCCGAGAGAAGGATATCCTTGATCTTCTGCATTCCTTCTCTGTCCTTGAAGAAATCTTTTATCATACCTTCAGCGTTTGCTATCTCTTCTTGCTGTTTTGTAAATGCTTGAGCTTCCGGACAGTCACACTTCTTGGTCGCTTCTTCATCGATGATCTCCTGGGTGAATTCCTCCGGGACCTGAAGAGTTGCTATCTGTCCACAATATTTGCATGTTCCTGTTGCTGTCTTCATTTGTCATCCTCCCATATTGGTTTAAATATTTTTCTTCGGTTTCGTTGCTCTGCGCTTTACACTCTTTCCGTGTTTCGGTTCGATGTAATGGTCGTGCTTTCCGTTGATTCGAAAGTCGATCTTCATGTTTCTGTTTCTGTTCATTCTTCGCCTCCTAAAATCCTAAAATGCAGTAGCCTTCTTTGAGCCCGAACTCCGGACAATCTCGCAGAACGTACTTGATTAACATTTGAAATGACTCGCGCCCTGTGTACTGTTCGCCGTCCCATTCTTGTAAAACAACATAGTCGCCCGCTCTGTAGTCCCTGTCGTCCTTGCGCAGTTCAAATTGTTTTATTCCCCTGGTGACGGCTTGGTAGTATTCCGGTTGAATTTTCAAGTAGTGAATTTTGTTGATGCGCATTTTTTCTCCTTACAAGCATTTTGATTTAATCCGCTGCGCGAGATCCTGGGCCGTTTCATTTGCTGCATGCCATAGTTTCTTCTCTACTTGTTCCTTCAGGACATTCAGCTCGTCGAGTATTGCTTTCTGAACCTCATCGGCTTCTTCGCCTGCTGCCTCGGTGTTCTCTACCGGCTTCGGCATTATCTCCTGTTCGCCTGCTGCTTCCGGTTCTTCCTTCTTCGGCTTTTCCTTTTTGGCCGCCTGGCTCTTCTCTACCTTCTTAGGCTTCTCTTTCGGCTTTGTAGGTTCTTCTTTTGCTTTAAAGTCTCTTGTCTTTGCATCCTCAAGCGTGGCTTTCATGAATTCGTACCACGGTAGCGATGTCTTGTTTCCCGGATCCCTCATGTTTACGATCGTGATCTGTTCGCTCTTGCAGTTCACCATGAATCGTCCCTGTCCTGCGATGCGGATATTGTATGTGCAGTCTCCGGCGGGCATGTAAGCATCCTTGATGTCTTCTTCGTCGATCTCGACTCCGTGCTCTATTCCCCAGTGAATATTGTTTATCGGTTCAGGGTGTTCGTCATTCAGCTGCTTCGTGATCTGTGCTATGAATTCATCCGGTTCGTCTTCGGGTATTTCTTCAGTCATAACTTCGATCGGTGAGATCTTCTGTTCTTCCTCGTACTCTTCCTTGATGGCCTGTATGTCGCTTTTGGAATATTCCGGAGAAAGTTCTTCGTTTATCTCATCCGGGAGCGTGAGCATGAGAGAGAGCTTCGCTGATCCGTATCCCTCGTATTCGACCTTTAGCTGTTCGGAATATCCGCTTATTGAGAATCTGTCATTGATCCTCATAAATCTTGATACCTGAGAGCGGTCAAGTCCGAACTCCTTTGCGGCAAAGTCGTTTACATCGTTATACTCCGTGTCCTTCAGGATATCTGTATCGCGAGCCGTCTTTAAGAGATATCCGATCCGGACGAAGCTGATCGCTGCTTTGTTCAGTTCTATATTGAGCTGACTCTTCAGATCCTCAAATGTTTTGACATTCTCTACCGTTACTTCGTTCATTCTTCTTCCTCGCTTTCTTCTTTCTCATCGCTTTCTTCCGGCTCCGTATATGCTGTAGATGGCAGCGGTCCGTTGAATGATCTTCTTAAAGTGTTTAATATGCCGTCTGCTACCGAATTGCTCTGCCTTAGTTCTTCGGCATTACATTCGATCTCTGTGGTTGTGGTTGTTGTCTTGATCTTCATTATCTATCTCCTTCCACCATGCAAAAGGGTAACTTCTGCTTTTCGTGATATCCCATACCCATGTGCCAAGCTCATTTTTATAGAATCTTGACTTGAACCTGTGGCCTTCTGTGTCAATTACTATGCATTCGCACTCATGATCAGGCTTTTCGAAATATGAATTTCTGAAACCCTCACGAATATATTCCTTCATTGTTTCGCAACACTGGTCATAGTATTTCGGGTACATTATTCCGTTTCCCCTCCCAGTAGCAATCTGAATGTCTCTCTGCCTTTTGGTGTGATCAGTGTCTGAAGTCCGGCATGATCCGAATGCTGTGCTCTGTACTCTTTGACTACGAATAGTCCCTTGTTCTTCTCTGAATACGGTCTGATCTGTTTCTTCTGATCGCGGTATATGTACTTGTTCTCTTTGAGCCATTCTATGAAGCGGCGCTCCCCGATGTTCAGTTCTTTCGCTGTATCCCGGAAGCTGGTATTGAGCTTTCTGTCAACTAGGGTGTCAAAGTAATCTGCCTTGGGCTGCATCTCTGCTATCTGCTTGTCTCGCTCTTCGATGATGTTGTTTGCGACTATGAGAGCGTTAGCTACGATCTGTGCAGGTGTCATCTTCTCCTGTCCGGCTATATATCCGCCGTTCTTCCGGATAGAGGGTATAACCTCTTTTGTGATCCACCTTTTGAACTTCTTGGCATTGTCGAGCTTTGATCCCATAATGAGCGCGTACATTCCTGATTCGTTGACAATGATCATTTCTCTGTACTGTGTGCCGTCATGGACATTGATTGTTTGTCTGTCTTCCTCATCAACGTGTCTTGCTATATCTCGACTACCGTTTTGGTACTTCAGGTCATCCGCGAGGTCCTTGCCTATGAACCACGGCTCACCGTCAAGCTCTATCATTCGGATCTGTCCGAACTCTTCGTTGTTGAATATCTGTAAATCGTTCAATCGTTTTCCCTCCTTCCTATTGCGCGGCCTACGTTCAGCATGATCTTCTCTATTTCCCAATGTGCCGCTGATAAATGGAATGCGCAGCTGTATCCGTCGAAAAAATAACAGTCATCACATTCCGTGTTTTGGCAACATCTTTTGATAAAGTTCAGTGTTGTCGCAAGATGATCTGCTTCTTCAAGCATTTTGGTAACGTCGCTCATGTTTTCCCTCCGTTGCACCGGTACAATTACGCGGTTTTCTGTACGCTTTTGTTCGATTTTTTGACGGTTTTGTTCTTGTTTTTACGCTTTTCGAGCTCTTGAGTGTATTTTTTGAGCCATGCGTCAAACAGTTTCTCGTTCGGTTTCTTGTCGTAGGCTCCGTACCACTGGATTATTTCTTCTCCTCTGATCTCGACCGTGATGTATGGTATGTCCTTTTCTTTGACCGGTCTTAAGAAGAGAATGAAGCTGTTTCCGGCATTGTGGCTTCTCAGATAACTGTCCCCGCCTACGCAGTGGTGAAGTGTTCTTCCTTCGGATACGATCTCAGCTGCATCCTTTGCCGGTCTGATGATGTATCCGCCCGCTGAGGCTGAATACTTCTCTGACAATCTCCGGTACTTCTGCTTGATCTTCGGGTACTTCTCAAGCACTTCTTTCTTGCGCTTATCCTGTTCTCGCTTCTCTCGTTCGAGGATCATTTCGTCATGTCTTCTTCTCAGATCCTTCGGAAACAGGATAATCTCGTTTGTCATGTCATACCCCTGTTCAGCTCTCATGATCAGGTAGTCGTAATATTCGTTCCGGAGGTTCCTTTTGTCGCTCGATGTCTGCCAGGTGTCCTTTTTCTTCGGATACATCCGCTGTTTGATCATGTAGTTCTTCAGCTTTGTCAAGGTCATGTACTTGAGTGTGACGGTCCACTTATCGTCGTAGTTGTTCTCTCGCAGCGTTTTGTATATTTCAAGTTCTTCATCTGTCCAGTGCCGCCCGGTTCTTCTTTCGAGCTGGAACATGTTTGTGCTCTTTTGGTCGCCTTTTGCTTTTATTAAGTCCGGTATGCGGCTTTTATATATCCTCAGTCTGTTTTCGATCGTCTTGCCTCTCGGGTTAATGTTTGTCGGATACCTCATGACAAGTCTGTTTGCATATTCGGTCAGTCCCATCTTCAGGATCATTTCGAAATCCGGATACCGTGCAGCTGCTATGTAGTAATCCATAACCCACTGCTTCGACCAGAAACGCCTTGTGATCTCTTCCTCGACCGGAACGTATTTGAACATCCCTGTGTTCTTTATGTTCGCAAATGTACGAGGGTGTACGATATAGCTCCAGAATTCGCCGACCGAATCCTTGTAGAAGTAAACTTGGTTACAGCTGTACCGTATCGGTTTCTTGCCCTTTTCGAGGAAGATTCGCTTTACTTCTACGGTATTGTAGCTTGTCTTGCAATCAGCGTAGGCCTTCTGTGTGCTGTAAAAGATCCTGAAGACGAAATGCTCATTGTCGATCTTCTGTCCGTAACATATCCGGTTGAAGTGATATTCCGGAGCCGTATGCCCTGCGGGCTTATATACCGCTTTTGTTCCGCAGCTTCTGCATTTTGTCGCTTTATTTCTTTCGGGCTTCTCAATATCAAGTGCTGCGTCCTTAAAAGGATCCTCTGTCGGGAGCGCTCGGATCACGTACCGGTTTCCGCATTCAGAGCAATGGCATTCGGCATAGTTGCCTTTGCGTCGATAGTAGACGTAATGTGTCTTATACTGACTCTTTGCCCAGTTCTCAATCCCTTTGACTTCTTTGAGGTTGCCCGGATTCGTTGTTGTGCTCATAGGCTACCTCCCGAGATAGTATTCTTTGATCAGAGTCTTGGCTGTGTTCATGTCAGGGATTCCCATCTTAACCTGTCCGTTTTTGAAGCCTGCTGCCTTCTTGATCTCAGGATCTACGGGCTGCATTTTCTTCTCGGACCAGTTCAGGATGTATCCGTAACAGCCCTTGATTGATTTTCCTTTGAGTCTTACAGCTGTTCTCATTCTTTCGTTCTTGGGATCCGTTACGCACGTCATGATGTAATTGAACCAGTCTATGAAGATGAACTCGTGCTTATAGTTGTTCTTCTCTACTTCAAGCTTTCCTACAGCTGCAGTCAGCGCTGTTGTGAGATATGCCATCTTGCCGGCGATATAATCGTTCACGTCTTCAATGTCGATCCCGTTCTCTTTGGCCAGCTCTTTGAGAGAATCAATATCTCCTTCTTCCTTCAGTCCTTCAGCTGCTTTGTTTATTTCGTGAAATGAATCGAACTCTCCGAACTTATCAAACATTTCTGCCTCCTTGCTTGTTACCAGTTTGTAGCAATGTCTATTACGGTTTTGTCTGTCTCTTTGCCGGTATGATCCAGGATGATCCCGGTCCCGAGTGATGTGTCTACTACAGATCCGTATGGGTGTACCTGATAGTTTCCGGCGCATATGACGAAACCGTTATATGTCTTCACTCCGTCTTTGCGGATCGCGTACACGTCGCTCAGTCCGTAATATGCATCCGCCCGCTGCACAACCTTTGTCATCTTGAGGTTGTACCAGCTCTCTTGATGTCCCATGAATGTATTGATTCCCTTTGCCGCCGTTAATACCGACAGCGCAAGTAATGTCTGTGTAGTTATCCCCTTCAATCGCTTTATACTCCGCATAAGCCTCCCTTCTGCCCGGGCTTAATGGTTTCGTGATACTTAGGCATGGTTAGTAGTTTTTTAAGGTGTTTCAACCTTGCGCGCTTTTTATATCAATCGGGTACCGCAGGAGGCGGCTCCTTTGTTCCTGTCTCAGATTGGTTGAGGTAACATAGACCTCCCCGCCCATTTCCCCGATATGATCACATGATGAGATAGTTCTTGCCGAAGATCTCCATCCATTCTTCATGACTATGCAGCACTTCGAACCGTCCTTGAGCTACTTGCATCAAAAACATATCGTTCTCGCCCTTGTCGTGTAGCCTGGTATGATGATCCTTGCAAAGATATCCCCAAAGTCCGTGACGTTCTGCAAGTCTCCGGTTTGCTGTCCCGTGCATAAAGTGATGTTTCTCAAGATATTCCGGAGAAGGTTTTCCTTCGAATGCGCACAGGAAACATTCGCTTTTGTCCGGCTGTATTATACTTTTGGCCATTTCTTCAGCTCCGATCTCATAAGTTTCATGAATGAGTGATCTTCCTGCGTAACTGACCAGCTATGTTTCGGTACCAGCTTGAAAAATATGTCCCACAGTTCAGCGTTCTTTACCGGCTGCGCCTTCTTTGTCAGGTATCCGTCATCCTTTGCTTCAAATATTCGCCCGGTGTAGATTGCGTGATAGATATTGCTCTTTGTGAATATCTTGATCGTTGTCGGGCGCGTGAATCGCTGTAGAGCTTCGATGATCGCCGTTAATGTTATGGCATCCTCTGTCGTGTCGGGTAAGTGTACAAATCCTTTTACGACGTTGTCCGGCTTCTGAGGGCATTCGATCAAGAACATGGCTGTTCCTTCTCCTCGTTTCGGGTTCTTTATTGTGCTATCTGTGTATACGTTTACTTCCATGTTTTCGTTTTGTCTGGCAATCGCATCTGACGAAATCAAGTGTGAACTGATGGCAAATAGGACATTCGCATATATGTACCGGCTCCGCCTTTTTATCTTTTGTAAGTTTGACTTCCTGGTAGTACAGATATCCGTAACCAGAATACGGGTTCACGCCGCGCCTTATGCTGTTTTTGTCGATGTAGTATCCCTTTTCAGGGATGAGGTCGTTATTGAATACGCTGCGCATTGTGCGCTGTGAATATATCTTTGTCTCGGGAACGGGACGCTCAAGGTTTCGTGAACATGAATATCGGATCAGTTTCTTTGCATCTTCATCAAAGGTTTTGAGAAGCTTCTTTTGTTGATCCGTCGGAGGCTTGACGATGTAATCCGCAAGTTGTTCATAAGTTCCATCATCAAGAAGCTCGTTGAAGGTCTTTCCGTGAGTCCAGTATTTTTGAATGAGGCGGTCCAGGTCAACGATTCTGTTCAGGATGATATGAACATGAACACCGCCTTTTGATCCGATCTCTATTCGGTATATGTACTTACAAGGGATATCTACCTTCTTGTACTGATACCGTATGTTCGTCAGGAACTTCGAAACGTCTTTCGAAATGTCCTTGATCGTTTTACCTTCTTTGTCCTTGTAGGTCAGTGTTGTCCAGAAGTCACCTTCTTTGAAGTTCGCCTTGATTAGATGTCTGACCGTCTTCGTTCTCTGATACTGGTTCTGTCTCTCAATATCCTCCGGTGTCCGTTTCTGTTTCTTCTGTCTCTGTTCTCCCTTTGCTCCGTAGTTTCCCTTGTGCTTATATTCGTATTCTGTAGACGACCCGAATCTGTAAATGTCGAGTCTATACATTCAGTTTTCCTTCTAACTTTAATATCTATAATCGAGTAGTTAAGAGCCCGGTTGCGGGCTTTTCTTATGCGGTTATACTGTGAATCTTTTCTTTGAGCCTATGCCCGCATCGCGGACAGTAATTGATTGGTATGTATATAGAAGGAATTCTCGGATCGTCGAATACTATCTGAAGATCTTTTCCTTCTATATAAATGTGCTGATTGTTTTCGAGGCCCGCTGCCGCCATACCTATATGTACGAGCGCGTCATCCCCGTTGCATATGTTGCATGAATTGATCCCTTTGTTCATATTCCCTTGCCCTCTTGTTAAAAAACTTCGTCTTCGAGTTCTTCGTCTTCTTCTGCCTTTTCTTCCGTTGTCGGCAGTGGGTAAATGTCCCTCTTTGTAAATCTGTGTTTGAATTTGTCTCCGGCCATATCGCAGAGCTCGTATGTTTCTCTGTCCTTTTCGATATGTACCTTGTCAACCTTTGCCTGGATCAGGACAATTTCCCCTTCTGTGTAGATGTCAATGCTTTTCATTTTGCTTTCTCCCCTTCCTTGTAAGTTCGATTATTCGTTCTGCTAGTACTTGCATGTATGCGAGAGGATATTTCCGGACGGCTACTGCGCACACCGTAATCATTTCCCGCTTATCCATATTTGTTATCAGTTCGTCGAGCCTGGTTATATGGTTCTGTTCGAAGAACTCTTTGACTTCTTCGCTGACTTCTTCTATGGTTCCTTCGTGAAGAAGTGTGTCTGCATATATGTAGTCAGCTCGTTCAACTATTCTTGCGTTGATACTCGGCTCGATCATTTTACGTACCCGACAAAGCACATGATGAGTCCGATCGCAAGCCATACGATTGACGCCATTTGTGATCCTTCGCCTGTTATTGCTTCAGTGAATCCGGCAACTGAAAGAAAACATATTACGACTCCCGCTTCGTATACTCTGTCCCTCACTTTTTTCATGTTGTCTTATCCCCCTTCTTATAAAGATGTAAATCTGTAACACTCATTCTGAACTCATTGAAGAAGCTCCAGCTGACTGATCCAGGGTGGCAAGCGCGATCATCGATGTATATGTCCGCTGAGATCTTTCTTGAGTCGGATCCGTATGCTTCTATCAGCTCCGGAAGGTTCTCGTTGACCGCAGCGAACTCAAGGCCCACTGCTTTGCAATAATCAACTGCGGCTTTTAGGTGATCTCCGGTCCTGCATGTGTAGAGGATGACTTTGTTGTGCAAGACTTTCTGCTGCCATATCAGATGATTTATCAGATGCTCGTCCGGGAGTCCCGCAACGTCCGGCCATTTATTGTCGTGAATGAGTGTTCCGTCGAAATCGACTGCAATAATATACTTTCCGTCAGGTGTCATATTTCTCCGTATTTATATGAAAAGACCGCCCGTTTTGCTGATACAAGGTATGTTTTTCGACATATAAAATCTGTTTATAGTTACTCGAGCGGCCTTATCATCACTTTTGATCGTTCCGTACAGGGCAAGGCGCGACGGTTAAGCACGTATCGGTGTTTTTACATAATCGGTTCTTGAATGGAGTTACTTTGAGGTTTACTTTCTATGGAACATGTCGCGCCCTGTCCTCTACCTACCACTGCCCGCTTTGGTAGATGTTTCTCGCAACCTCCGGGATAAAATACTTCTTCGTCCCTTCGATTCGAAATGCTCCGTCCATGAACTGTTCTCGTATCCGGGATGTATTTTTCTGTCCGAGATACCGTGTCAGTTCTCCTGGGGAGATAAAGGATCCTCCGCCTACAAACTTCTTCATATCGTTTTCGAGTTCTCTTTGTATCATTCCGTCACCCGATATCTATATGATTCACGATGTCTTTTATCATCGCCCAGCCTGAATCCATTGCTACGTTAATCTGTCTTGCGTCGTAACTGTCTCGGAAGTCTGCGTGAACAATCTCCTTTGCCGGATCGAATCGTAATTCGACAAGGTCATCGCCCGCTGCCGTTGCCTGTATCGCTTCGCAAAGAAGATCGCATATGATCTGTTTTGTCTGCGTCCGAGCTGTCATATTTATGTACATCTTTTTCTTCGGTGTTATTTTTATCATGCTATTCTCTACCCGGCGATCAGCTGCTCTACGGTTACTTCCAAAAAATCAGCGACACGTTTCAGGCTGTCGATTTTCGGATTATTGCTTTCTTTCCACTTTGAAATAGTTCCCTGTCCGAGCTGACAGGATTTTTCAATCTTCTGTATCGTCAGGTTCTTTTCACTCGCCAGTTTTATGATGTTTTCGTAGATCATTTGGTGCCTCCTTCCCATATATTGTTGATTAGGGTTTGAAGCGCACAGATGTAGTGCTTGAAAAGTTTTTGAATTAGTTCTAATATTTATGTGTCGGATAAACTTTGAACTATTTCACTATCATATGTGCGTTTTGTTTGAACTACTTCAAACCCTTTACCCGTATGATACTTGAATTAGTTCTAATTGTCAACCCCTTAAATTTGAATTTTTTCAGAGAGGTGTCATATGGATACTTTTGAGCGTATTAAAGGACTTTGTAAGGATCGCGGTGTATCGGTTCAGAGGCTTGAGATCGAACTCGGCGAAAAACCTACGTCAATCGCAAAAATTTCTTCAAACAGTAAAGGTGAGAAGCTGTACAAGATCGCGCAGTATTTCGGTGTATCAGTGGAATATCTCATCACGGGTGATGCGCCTGCTGCTCCATTTGTTCTTTCAGATGAAGAGAAGGCTATCATCATGGCATACCGTAAGAAATCTGAGGATGCTAAGGATATTGTTGCGTCTTCTTTGGGTGTCAAAAGGCAAGATACAGGTTCTCGATCTTCAAAGGCGGCTGTATAAGATAGGAGGTTCGGTATGAAAAGGATATTGATTGTTCTCTTTGTTGTGAGTGTTTTCCTTTGTGGCTGTGGCAGTAGTCCGTCGGTTTCTGAAAGCAGCAAGGCTCCCAAGATCAGAGTTGTGGATGATAACAATTCCTCCGAAGTGCTTCAAGACGATATATCGGAGAAAAACTCTTTGGCAAATGAAGATCTTGAGAGAATTGTTCGTGAAACATTAGAAGAAGATGAAAAAGCCGAAGCAGCTGCTTCCGATTTTGAAGAACCGTATCAAGGGTCTGATTCTGATATGTCCATGAGTCAGAAAAACGCTGTAAAGGCAGCTGAGGACTATTTAAGATTAACTTCTTTTTCTCATAAGGGACTTGTTGACCAGTTATCTTCGGAATATGCGGACAAGTACTCGAAAGAGGATGCTGAATTCGCTGTCTCGTATCTCGAGGATCACGGAATGGTTGACTGGAATGAACAGGCGGTCAAGGCAGCTCGTGAATATCTTGCACTTACTACTTTTTCAAGAGAAGGGCTGATTGACCAGCTGACTTCTGAATATGGTAGCCAGTTCACGCGCGAACAGGCTGAATATGCTGTCGGCCAGGTAGGATATTAATTGTACCGGTGCAATTATAGTATTTTCGGAGGCGGAAAATGACATATAATTACAGAACTTCTTTTTCTTATCGCGGTAAACGATATGAAGTGTATGCGAATACTGTCGAGGAATTATATGAGAAGAAGGCTCTTAAGAAAAGGCAACTTCAGGAGGATGTTGTTGTCTATGACCGACATACCACGGTTGATAAGTGGGCTGAGGAAGCTTTTGACACATATAAATCAAAAGTTCAAGGGCTGCGTGATATCAAATGCCGGTATGAGAAGTATGTTTCCCCTGTGATCGGCCGTAAGGCTCTGGGTGATGTAAGGGCTGTCGAATGTCAGAACATTCTTAACAGCTGCGCCGGGATGTCCTATTCTCATTGCAAGTCACTCAAGCAGGAGATATCTTTTCTTTTTCAAACTGCGGTTGAAAACAGGCTTATCCCGTTTAGTCCGGCTGTGAGGTTGTCCCTTCCGGAATGCACTCGCGGATATCGCCGTAGCATTACCGATTACGAAAGAAAACATCTTCTTGCGGTTTATGAAAAGGATCCTGCGTATTTACTTTTTATTGTGATCTTAAAATGTGGATGCAGGCCGGAGGAGGCTATAAATCTGATCGGTAGAGATATCGATCATCAAAAGAAGCTGCTACATATTCGAGGGACCAAGACGAAAAACTCCGATCGATACGTTCCGATCCCGTCCGATCTATATGAAGTCATAAAACATACGAAGCCGTTTGAGCCTGTCTGTGTTAATCGCAAGGGCAATAAGCACTCTGAGAGTTCGTATAAGAGACTCTGTGCGCATCTGAAGCGTGATATGAATATTTCAATGGGATGCAAGGTGTATCGAAATGCGCTCGTTCCGCCGCTACCTTTGGCGGATGATTTTGTTCCGTACTGTCTGCGTCATACATACTGTACAGATCTCTGTAAGGCTAAAATTGATATCAGGACCGCTCAACGGCTTATGGGGCATGCAAATATTTCGATCACGGCTGACATTTATACTCATGTCGATATGGATGATATCGAAAAGGCTGGAGAGCTGATTGAAAAATATTCAAAAAAATATATTTGATAAAATGCAATCCCGCATCTAATCCCGCATCTAAATGTATAAAAATGTACAAAAATGTAAAAAATTAAACAGGAAGAGCGAAAAAGAAAAAGCCTTGAAACGTTGATTTTTCAAGGCTTTTCACGTCCGTGTGTGAAAGGATTCGAACCCTCGACCTTCTGGTCCGTAGCCAGATATAAACAGCGTAGTTTTCGGGCTTTGTTGCCTGTATCCCGCATCTGATCCCGCAGCTGCTCAAAAAGAAGAGGGTCCGCAAGAGCGGACCCGTACATGAGGGAATATATAAACCTTAAGGGGGAGGTTTATCATTTTTGTGTGCGGGATCCGTGCTGCAACACGAATCCCGCTTTTATAGGAAGAAAAACTGTATGAAAAGAAAGCTGTCAAAAAATAATATCAAGGTCGACATTCCCAGAGATTCCGTTTAAATGTCCTTTTGATGTGTATTGCCATCCGTAGAGGTTCTTTACTCCGGTTGGCTTGTGGCCCTCGTCAAAAGTTCCGATGTCGTCTTTCTTGTAGCGTGCTATCCAAAAAGCAATGTTCTGTTTCAGATAGTCGCTCATGAGATTTTTGTACCAGTTCACGTTGCAATATATTCCGCAAGCGATGCCGGCGTTGAACAGCTCGGTCATGAACGTGTTCGCTATGATCTGTATACCATTCTTGCCGAGCGGCGCTTGCGTATTATCTTCAAGATCGTACCACACGAGAAGCTTTCTTCCTTTTAGGGCCTTGATTACTCCTTGAGCTTCGGCGCGTGCCTGGTCAATAGTAAGTGCCCGTGAATATTTGTACGCGCTGATTGGAATCTTATACTTAATGCACTCTGAAAGATTTCGTTCGAAGTATTGATCCGGCGTCTGATCCTTGATAGTGGCGCGGAGGATTGCGAACTGTATGCCCTCGCTCTTGACCTTGTTGAAATCGATCACTCCCTGATACGCCGACACGTCCATGCCGAATTTGTATTTTTTCGGTGGTCTGACTATGGTTGTCGTGGCACTGGATTCTTTGTCGTTATACTTGGGCGTAATATACCCACGTATATACTTACCGTTGACGGTCATATCGCGGAGGTTCACGCCGTCGCTCTTATTGCCTTCGCATACCTGGAACTTATTGCCTACGACATCAGATACTACATATCCGGTATGATCAGGAATTCCGGCGTTATCTCCAATCCCGCTGTCGTCCCAGTCATACATTACGATATCGGCCTTTTGCGGTACGTAAGCATCGCTTTCCTGCCATATTCCCATTTTCTGAGCGAGTGCGATCATTCGGTTGCAGGAACACTCCGTCGGGATGATGTCCGTGTATCCGCATTCGATCGCGGCCGCTGATACTGTGGTAGCGCACCATTTATCCGTGTATTTGACCTTGTATCCCTGGGCCGGACCGTGGGAATTGTATGTGTCGATAATATGCTTGTGTATGGCATCGCCCTCATGGCAGCCAAGCCATGACATTACTTTGTCAACGATTTTCTGTCTGCTGTGCATACTCATTCTCCGTTCGTTTTGTTGTGCTTTACAAAATTAACTATGCCCTCAATTACAGCATCAATCTCAGCTTCATTGAGTCCTATTCCGAGATCTGTTGCTTTTTCTGTTACGAGGTTTGTTACATAGTCCTTCTTGAGCTTCCAGTCTTCCTTTGTATAGATCTGTTCTGCGGCTCTGACGCACGCCTCAGCGAACTCCTGAAGGAGCTGCATCTTGTCCGTTCCGATCTTGTTCTTCAGAAACGGAATCACGTATGCAGATACGATCAAGATTATAACGGTGATCGTACATTCGGTTATCTTTGATATCATTTCCGGTGTCATAATTTAATTCTCCTTTTTTGTAATTGTTATAGTCAATCAACTCCTAGGTCGGTATCGTTGATTTTGTCGGACTGTCCCCATTTATTGAGGTTTTCCGCTTTTGCTTTCCAATAATAGAATCCGTGTGATGTTGCAGATAATCCGAACACTGCAGGGATCAGATATGCAAGTGGCTCCGGATTTTGTGATTTGAAGATGGCAACAATCGATACTACGGTCACTGCGAGCGATAACGTGTCCGAATAAATGAGAAGAAGTTTTGATGTTTCCGGCTTTTTTTTCTTCATATCAATACCTTGGTAAGAATGTAGCTTACAACAAACGACACAACGGCAGTTATGACGCACGCGATAAACGTGTCCCATTTCTTTGCGGGTTTGCCTTCGATCTCTTTTAAGCGGGCACTCATATTGCCCTGTTCTTTGGCCATATTATCCATGTTGACAGCGAGGACTTTCACGGAAGATACAAGTTCATTGATCTGTGTCTGTCCTTTCTCGAGCAATGAGATCCTTTTATTCTGCCGCTCATTTTCTTCATCGATTCTCTTGGCAAATTCTTCGTGAACTGCCTTTGATACAAATTCATCCATTTTCTTTATCACCGTTCAGCTCGCGGAGCCGCCTTTCTTCGTCTTCAATGTTCTTATATTGAGACAACTGGTAGATCAGATTGTTGCACAGATCTACCAGTTGCTCTATAATACGCGCCTGTTCTTCAGCTATGGATTGCCAGATCATGAGTTCCCTTCCTTTGTGACCGTTCCGTCTTCATTGATGACGTAGCCGTCAGCCTCGATTATCGCTCTTACCTGAGCCTGTATTCTCTTAGGAACTGTATTGAAATTCTTTCCGTCCTTTTCACATGATGTAGCGTATATTCTTGCCATGTTTTATCCCTCCTATTCACTTAACATTTCATAAACTTCTTCTATTGCTGTTCTGAGATCCGCGATGTCATCTGCATTACCGGCCGACAGATCGTAAGCTTCCATCAATCCGCTCTGTGTTTCGTCAATACTTTCCTGTACTTTTCCGATATTTGGTGTGTATCTGTCTTCGTATCTGTAGTGATCTGCTATGATGTAGTAGTCATAACACTTGCCTGTTTCGTCTATCTGTGACTTGTACTTCTCGACGATCCTGAACGTGTCGTAGATGATCGAATCGGAAAATTCGCGCTTCAGGTTGACTATTCCCGACAGATCGCTGTGAGTATCGCCCTTTGTTTTGAGTCCTTCGCGGACTATATCGCCTCTGGTGACTTCGCCAAATACGTATTCCATGTTTTCGTTACCTCCCTCTGCCATTTTCTGACTATGTTCTTCAGCTCTCGCTGAGTGCGTTTTCTGACAAAACGTTCATAGAGCGACTTCGAATTGCAATGTCTGAGCATCCCAAGCCTCGACAGGAGCCCTTGAGCGAACTTAACCGTGATGAACTTGCCTCTTTCTTTCCACCGATAGAATATCCTCAGCTGCTTCTTCAGATGCAGAAGACTTGATTTTCTAAGAAGTGTGTATGTTCTTCCGTATCTGTAACCAAGTGCATTCGGATATCTGATAGAGGTCTTGAACACTTGCCAGTTGCTTTTCAGTTCAAGTTTTCGCTTATTCAGCCATCTTTCGATATACTTTGTGATCTTCCGCAGCGTCTTCTTTCGGTTTGAGAAGATCGTGAAATTATCCATGTATCTGATGTAACGTGTAACATGGCATTCTTCCCGGAGCTTGTGGTCAAGTTCCTGAAGGAAGGTGTTTGCGAACCACTGCGAGCAATAGCAGCCGATCTGAACTCCGTTCTGCAAAATCCTCTCGACAAGATCAAGTGTCCGGTGATCTTTTATCAGGCATTTGAGCCTGCCGACAACCACTTCCGGTAAGAGCGAGTCGTAAAAATGTCTTACATCAGCTTCCAAACAGTATCTCGTACCGCTGTAGTCTGATCTCATCCATTTCTTTATTCGTTTGATACCATAATGAGCACCGCGCTTCTTGATGGATCCGCAGCACCATCTGTCCATGCCGCGCATCATGATCGGTTCAAGGATCTGTATGAGCGCATGGTGTACGTACTGATCCGGCCAGAGTCGCGGCTCGCATATATCGCGCCACTTCTTCGCGTTTCTGTCGTATCTTCTCTTAGGAGTTGCTTCTGAAGGCTTAAAACCGTCAGTGATTATCTGCCGGAGTTCTTTAACTCTTTCAGCCTTCGTGTTTTCTACCCACAAGGTCGTTTTATTTGGTTTGTTGGGATAATTGTGCCATCTGTGAGTTTTGTTAACCTCATTGATGGCTCGTAACAGATTTTCATCTGATATGATCTGAGGGAAAAGATTACTTTTTCTTTTCATAGGATGGCGTCTCCTTGTTGCCTATAGGTCTTTCCTGCGCTCTTTCGAGAGTACTAAACCTATCCTCAATGGCATATCTTCACCAAGTGGTGTGCGGAATCCATACCTGTGCTAAAACGCTTCAGACGTAAGCGTGATAACCGAAATGTTTGCCAAACATAAAGGAGCTGAGAGCCGATGTTCGCGTTCTTGTTCGTAGCCGCGTTGTTACCGTTCAAGTAAAACAAGCCGTGGTTCTGATTCTGGTTATAGTTACCACCGACACGCAACACAACGCCAGACGAGTTGTAGTTGCAATAATCGCCAAACAGACAGAACACCGGGACTATCCGGTATAGAAACCCCAGTGTTAACAGTTACAATATATATTCCAAATGAAGAAGGGGCTATGCAGCCCCCTCTTTGCTTCGCAAATTCACCCCCGTCAAGGTAATTTTTGGAGACGAGAGCCGATGCCCGCGTTCTTGCTCGTAGCCGCGTTGCTACCGTACAAGCAAAACAAGCCGCGGTTCTGATTCTGGTCATAGGCACCACCGACACGCAACACAACGCCAGACGAGTTGTAGTAGCAAAAATCGCCAATATACGTCGAGCCGTCAAGGTTACCATCAACCGAGTTTGGATACAGGGCGTACTCGAATCCTTGTACTGAAGGTTGTGTGTATCCTTTGATGTATCCGGAAGCGGTCGCTCTTGATCCTACGTTCGTTCCTCCGGAACTGTCGCTGAAGTTCGCAGGATTCTTGATGCAGAATACATTCGCGCTGCTGAAATAAATACCATCGCACCAGTCAAATACATTGCCCCAAAGATCTTCAATGTATCTGTACCGTGTATGACCATATGTCTGACGGTTCGCTGCGTTCGTTCCGGTGTGATACGTCATCGAATCGCACAAGCCGCTGTTCTGTACCGATCCGGCATCTGAGCAGCCGTAGCCGATCTTCTCCTGTGAGTTCCAATTAGCGAACTCGACCAAGATGAGCATCTGGATCGTCCAGAGCATCGCGTAATCCCACTGCCATATATCTGAGCCGAGATTGCTGATCGAGTTTCTGAACTGCGCTCTGGTGTAGTTGTTCGCCGGAGCCTGACCTGTGACTGATTTATATGATGATGCGCAGTGATAAGCTCCTACATATACATAGTCGCGTTCGCCTTCGCCATCACCTCTGTCTGCATGAGCCGGGCTGACGTAGAATCCTTCAACCGGACCGTTTGCTATCTGAAGCTTCATTGAAGAACCTGAGAACGTCCACTTATACCAGTATTTAGGTATCCTTACGAGTGTTCCCCCCTCAGAATCTTCTACGCGTACCATACCTGACCACGGCATGATTCCATCAAAGGGACTTGAGCCGTCGCCGTTATTAACGGCCGGGTTCGGATCGGTAAAGAGCGCTGCATCATCTGTCCTTGATAAAGCCTGTGTGCTTGATCCGTCCCACTGTACGCCGTATATTCCTGTGAAGCTGCAAACAACGCTGATTGTTGCGGTTCCTGCTTCGTAGTTCTCACTTCCTGCTATGGTAAGTGTAACTGTAGCGGTTCCGTTCGTCTCATTCACGCTGCTAATCGTAAGCGTTCCACCTGATGTTGACATTGACGCAGGAGATACCGTAGCGACGCTTGTATCGGATGATGCTATCGTAAGAGCGCCTGTTCCGTTCGAAACGGTTACCGTTGCGCTCTGTGTGCTGGTATCCAGTCTGACGGAATCGGCTGATAGCGTAACGGAAGCTGAAGCTTTTGCTATTGACCACGCTGTCGTTTTTGCCGTTGTAGTCGTATCGGACCATTCGTAGTTAGTGGTATCCTGAAGGGATATTGATAACGTATAACTTCCGGCGTTGGTATATTCATACCCGGTACGGCTCATGATCGAACTGTCATAGTCCGTTACTGTAGGATGCTGCGCTGATCCGTTATATGTCAGGCTCGTATCCGATACCGTCGGGATCGTGACGCTTACTTTGTCGATAGTATAGGCATACGTCTTATCCGCTGTGGTTCCGTCCGACCACTCCATACCGGCTGTATTATTCAGAGCGATCGTCAGTGTATAACTGCCGGCATTCGTTGCTGTCGCATTTGTGACGGTAGTTTTTGTCGTATCAAGACCTGTTATCGTAGGACCTTGAGCCGTTCCGTCATAGGTGTATGTTTCGACTGTGACTGTAGGAACTGTGACAACGGCTTTTTCTATCTCCCAGGTATACGTTTTTGGAGCCGTAGTCATATCGGTCCATATCATCGTTGTAGGATCCTTCAGAGAGATAGTGAAGGTATACTGTCCTACGTTCGTTGCCTCCGTTGTTCCTGATACGTTACAGTGAGTAGTATCAAGACCGGTGATCGTCGGTCCCTGATCTGAGCCTGTATATGAATACTCCCCTATGACAACTGACGGGATCTGAACTATGGTGGTTCCGCCGCCGCCTGTCGGTATTTCAGTCCACTCTTCCTGGCTTGAGTTGTAATATTCAAGCTTGTTGGAATAGTATCTCAGTCCGTGAGCGCCGTTCTGCGAATTTACTGTCTTATTGCCGTGAGCGACAGCGTTTTCATTCAGTACGCGTCCCTGGTTGGCTGATAAAGCGTCGTTTGCGCTTGTGGAGTTTAGATTGTCTATAACATCATGAGTTATCAGCGATCCTGTCTGTGGCGCTCCTGATCTGTCATGAAACGAAACGCCCGAGAGAACATCCTCGGGCGTCACCGTATCATTCGTAAGATCCATGACTGTCTGATCGCCGAACTCGACTTTGTTTACATATGGATTGTTTGCCATTTTCTACCTCTTTCAGGATTAAGGTGCTACTGTTCCGATCGTTGCTGTCTTTCCTCCGGCTGCATTGTCGGTTTCTGTATAAGCGATTGCCGCAATATCAACTTCAGCCAGATAGTCATATCCACTGTCCGGAAGGATCTGCTGTGCTGTTGTGTAAGGTGTAGCGCTCTTTGTCTGAGCCGTTACGCCTTCGCCGGTATATGTTCCGAGCACTCCGAGGACTGTAACTCCGTCCTTGATGTTTCCGGGCAGAAGTTTTGCGGCCTCAGAAGATGCAATCTTCGCTTTTCCTGAGCCGTCATGATAACCGTTTGAGATTGTGAGTTCGTCAGAAACATCATCGATTTCAAGTGTAACAGCGCCCCTGTTCGGCATGGTTCCTGTAAGTTTCGAACCGTTCTTGTATGCTGTTTTTGTATCAAGGATCTCTGCTGCTACCGCTGTAGCATCAGAAGTGTCTGCATCATATGAGCAAGTACCCGTTGTCGCTTCACCTGAAGGAAGGTGAAATGCTTTTCCGGCAAGGACATCAGCCCTCGTTACATCATCGGCTGTCAGGTCGATAAGAGTGTCATTTCCGTAAATAACTTTGTTTACATAGGGATTGTTAGCCATTTTCTTTCTCCTTTGCTTATAAGATATATGCTATGTTTACTGTATTTCCGCCGGAGGGATTGCTCACTTCGGAATACGGTATCTCTTCGACAACAAGATCATCTGTCATTGACTTGTTCTTCGTCTCAAGTGTCTGCTCATAGGTCTTCGGAATAACAGAATAGCTCCCTTCGTAATTAGGGAGCCTTCCACCGGAACCGATCTCTAAACTACCTTCTAACAGGACATCGCCCGTTGTCAGAGTGGTTACAATCTCGCAAACTCTATTCATTAGTGATCACCCCACCTTCCAATACCGTTGAAAGTGGAACGTCAAAAATTGGTGTTGCATAGGACAGATCGCTCTTGTCGAGAAGTCTGATCTGGAGCTGTACCATGTTCGACTTCAGCTGAAGCGTATCTTCCTGTGACATGCTGACTGTGATCGTCTTATCTTCAGGATCGAGAGCAACCTCGTTTTTGGACAACTTATATGTCCGTTTTCCTGTTGTTGAAAAGTCAGCCACCGTCAGCCATATTTCCGCTATATCCGAAAAATCAACATCGGAGGTTACTTTAAATGTGATTGTTGGCGTTGTGCCTCTGATTAAGCTCATGTTTTACCTCCTTATGCTGTGGGTACGTAAACAGCTATTGTATCTCCTGCCGTTCCGGATTCTTTGGCTACGCCGATAGGCTCAATACCACCGGCATATGGTTTAACGTAGTTTTTATTTTGGTGGTGAGACAGCGTATTGTTTACAATATCTGCCATTTCAACATAATACGTTCCACTATCGCTATTTCTTATATAAGCGTTATTGCCTTTAAACCAACACGTGCCAAGGGGCATAGTGCCGTAATAACCAGAATCGTTCAATGACGATAACAGCGTTACTTCAACCGACTCATCATTAAAACTATATAATTCTACGGAATAGCTAGTACTATCACGTTTTACTAAAAATAACCCATTCTCTGTTATCCGTGTTGTCGCAATTCCATTGATTCCATTAACAGATGTATATGCCCCTGTTGTTAATTCTACCCAATAGTAACTATTGTAGGCGCTTTCCCCGTAGAGTACTTTGCTGTCTTTTTGATATAAGAATCTCTTACTGTTGCTGCTGGGAAGGGAATATGTACTCGCTAAATTTTCAATTTGATTATTGACGTTTACCTGAAATTTAAAATTGTAAGAGTCACCTGACGATGAAAGGGACAGCATATAATACCATCCGTTGTAATATCTCAAATCAGGGCCGTAAGCATTTTGCATGTATGTACTTACAGAAGATTCCGCTAACTCTTGTATTTGTCCATTTTGTGATATTTGACAAACAGCACATGTATCGTAATTAGTTCTAGACGCAAGAAAAGCCACAATTTTATTATTTGCAACTTCTAAAAACTTGATATTTTCCGAAAACTCATGTGAATCCACCAATACAAGCGTATCATTCTGTATTCCGATAATAAGAAGCATTTTCCCCGAGGAAAATGCGATATAATTTCCTATTGAGGCAATATCTTCTACTGTATATGTGGAATATCTGCTAAGTATTTCGTTGTTTTTTATTAACACCAAGCTACCGGACGAACTATTAGATGATGTTCCTACTGTATAATCACCTATATTTGCTATGAAATAAAAGTTTTCCGAGAATGGTATATAACTATTTTCGGTATAGTAATTCACAAAATCCCCAGCTACGATATTTCCGGTCTTTATTTCCTTGTCAACGGTGTTGGCATTGAGAACGATACCGCCGTTTAGTACATTAGTTCTTCCCTTCATTTATTACACCAACCTTACTCTTATAGATGCTGTTAACGTTGCCTGCGGTGTTCTTGCCGCCGTAATGACTATCGTACTTGCGGAAGTTTCAACAGTGATCATTGCCTTTTCTGCCGCAGCTGCACACGCTGTCGTGAAATATATGTCCGCAAGTGAAGCAGATGTAACACGGGGATCGTTTATCGTGCAAACATTATTCGTGAATGTGAGCTGTTGCTGATTTATCACGAAATCATTATTTGCACTTCCGGCTGTCGTTGCACTTCCGGCTGTCGTTGCCGTATCTGCCGTAGTTGCCTTTGCGACAGGCTGCGTTCCATCGATAATATCTGAAATGTCTGACTCAATGGCGTTGATAGATTCCTGAAAAGCGCCTTTTACTTCAAACAGCGGTTCTGATACAGTCAGATCTGTACCATTCAGGCTGACTCTGTATATCGGGAAGTCGTTTATCAGCGCATTTCCATCTGTTATCGTTCCTGTATTGTATTCGGGATCTGCAGGTGTTCCTGCTGACTCTGTACCCTTGATGACTACGAACTGTGCCGCTTCAACGCCTGTTCCTGCATTTTTCGTATATCTTACGACGATCAGGTCGTTTCGCTTCATTCCGACCGTTCCGCTGTCGATCGTCAGCTCTTCTACGGTGCCTGCTGCGAGTCTGATATGGCGTCCCTGCATCAGCATATCACCGTCTTTTATCTGAACGTTGTTTCCTGCAAGAAGCGTAGCCGCGAACTTATTGCCGTGATCCAAAACATACTGACCGCCGCCAAATGCCGCGATATTGAACGAGCCTGTGTCTTGCGACTGGATATGTTCGGCTCCTGCATATCCGATAACTAAGTGCAATGCCATATTATTGTTCTCCCACTTGATACTGACATTTGAAAATGTCGCTGTTGATAGTTGCTATTTTCTTTGTGATAGACCTTGTGAGTCGTAAGCCTGTCACAACTTCATATACTGTGATAACGTCTCCTACATCGAAGGAAAACTCATCATCAAGTCTGATATCGACCGTCGAAGCGTTATATTCTGCCCGGAGTCTCGAAGCTCCTTCCGTGATCAGTTCTTCTTCTGATTCAGCATTCGGATAGTCAAGTACAGCTGTACGATCATCCAGTCCTGTGAATGTCGGTGTTTGTGAAATATTACCGTTTTCATCGCAGTACAGATGGATGACCATTCGGTCTTTCAGTTCCCCTCGACCGAGACATATCATGTGATTGACCGGATTGAATACCTGGCTGATGGTAAAATTCACATGGTCGCTGTCAAGCTCGTCTTCATCGTATGAAACATAAGGGATCGCCGACAGGATCACTTGCCCGTCATGCCATTCCATGTGAAGCTTCGCTCCGACGCTGTTCAGCATCTTTCTTATCCCGGCATAACCCGTGATGTATCTCCAAAACTGATACCTTGTGATGGTTATTCCTGAAGTCTCAGATGATGCTGAGAAAAGTGCTCCGAGTCCTAAACGGGTTATCAAGGCCGCAAGTGCTGCGTTTGCATCCATATTCTGAATGATGTAATAATCTTCGCCCGAATCAGGGCAAACAACCTTGCTCTCTATGATCCCGTGAAACGTGCGGCCCTTGTACGAAACCTTCTTCGTCTCGGTATCGACCTGAATATCATCTATAATGCCGCCGTATTCAGTTCCTTCGATGTACAGCCAGTAATCTTCTCCGCATACGTGGCTGTCGATCGGAACGCTTATCAGGAAGTTGTTTTCGCTGTCTCCGAATGCGAGATCGAACTGATAATCCTTCAGTACTCCGACATCGTCTCTGTTTTCGTCCGTATAGATTAAGTCCATTTCGGCTCACTCCTCTCTTCATAGAGGATTATGTCGAATTTATAATCATCGTCCCATGTGACCATTGTTTCGCCCGATGGGATCTTCTCAAAAATGTAACTCTCGCGGTTCCTGTATCGGAACTTGTTGTCCGTCGTTCCGTTCTGGTGAGTCAAGACGATCGTTTTCTGTTTGCTGTCGATCGTCAGCGTCTCGTGGCTGTTGACTACGCAGTCAACCTCGTACAAATGTGATCCGACCGATATTTTTGCATCATTGCACGGTCCATATATGATCATCCGGAAGTCTGAACCGGTGAAGCCGGGGTTTTCTACCATCCGGCTTGAGAACGGGTTCGTGTAGTCCATCGGGTAGTCATTGTTATAGTCCATATCGTCGCCGGACATATAATGACTTTCGCCATAATTGAACGAGAACTTGGTTTCCTTGATCCATGCCGGCTGATCGGTCAGGATCTCAAGCGTTGCTACCATGTAGCCGCGCTTCGTGAGGTAATCTGACTTTGTACTACCTGAAATGTAGCACTGCATGTAGTAATCTCCGACAACGAGCCGTCCTTTTGTTTTTGCAAGGATATCCTTCTCAGAATATTCCATTATCTGATTGATCATCTGGATCCCGTCATCAGGATTGCCACATATAACCACGACAGGGATATTCTTTGTGACAATTCCGCGTTTAAAAACGCTTATCTTATCCCCGTCGTAGGTATACTGCCATCTGTAATCGTGAAGATTGCTGTAATTGACGAAGACTCCGCCTCTTCCGAATTGAAGCTCTTCGCCTATGTGATTAATGAATCTTAATTGTTCGAGCATATTACTGTACCGCTTTCACTAATCTTGCGAACTCTCTGTCGTTGACGTTGAAGTTAAGATTGTTCAGAAGATCCTGCTGCTGTTCTGATTGTCTCGTAACTGCTGCCGTCAGTTCCTTGATCGCCTTAACTACATCGCCGCCGCCGGTATAGTTCTCGTTTTCCTTCGCCGTCAGGACGCGTTCGCCCTTGTGAAGTTCAGCCACATAGCCGTTAAACGGTACGAAGTCAAGGCCGTTCGCGTGGGATCCGTTCGTCCTTCTTGAACTTGATCGGCTGCTACTGCTTGACGATGAAGAACTTGAACTGCTTGATCTTAAGGATGAAACAGCGCTTGATATCTGTGATACCATTCCGCCGGTGACGTTATCAGCTGCTTCTTTTACACGGTCAACGATGCTTGTGACTTTGTCGACTATTCCGCCGAATTTATCCTCTACCCAAGCGACAACAGACTCCCAGACTTCCTTCAGGCCATCCCAGAACTGCTCAAGAAGTTCTCTGCCGGCATCCCAGAGCGTAGATCCGAAGGATTTTATCGTTTCGACGATGTTTGATACAAAATCGCCTACCGAAGATACGATACGTTCTCCCAGATCGATGATATGGTCGATTATGCGCTGACAGAACTCTTTTATGCCTTCAATAAGCCGTTCGATACCTTCTTTGATGGTATCGTAGATGTTCTGAAGCTTCTCTTTTGCCGTTTCCTTTATACGTTCAAGGTATTCTTTAACTGTTTCAACGATCTCGGTGATCTTTTCCCGAACCGTGTTCGCTATTTCTTCGAGCTTATCTTTGATAAGCCCGATGATCTCGAAAAACTTATCTCTTGCCCGATTGAACAGTTCTTCGAGAGTTTCGACTACCTTTTCTTTAAACTGAATCAGCTTATCAGTTACGTGCTGGAAGAAATTCTGAATAGCTTCCTTTGCCCGGTTGATAAAGTTCGTGGCTGTCTCTTTTATCCAGTCGAAGCCATCCTGTATTCTCTGTCTGATATTTTCAAAGAATTCGGTTATGTGTTCTTTTACGGAATTGAACCATTCTTTCGCTTTTTCCCAGAAGTCTGTGACTTTCTCAATGATGAAGTCTATGCCTTCTGAAACTTTTTCCTTGATGGCATCCCATGTTTCAGTGAAAAATTCAAGTATTCCGTCCCAGAGCTCAATGAAGAAATCTTTGATCGCTGTCCAAACCTCTTCGAATGCTTCTCTTACGCTTTCCCAAAATTCCGCAAGCCATTCTCTGAGTATTTCCAGCTTTTCTTTCATGGTTTCAATGGCTTCAGAGAATGTTTCTCCTAAGCCGACAAAAAACTCTTTTATGTTGTCCCATATTGTGAGCAAAAAGTCTCTTATATCCGCGCCGATGTCGAAGAGATCCGCTTGAATATTGAACACCAATTCGCTCAGATCTTCTTTGAGTTTTTCAAAATTGCCTGTAAACAGATCTGCGAGAATATTGAAAAGGCCGACGATCCAGTCGTGAACCAGGGCGATTGCCCCTTGTACGAATCCTACGATCGCATCAAGTCCATAATTAATTATTTCCGGAATACCGGAAAGCACGCCGCCTGAACCGAAATTCTCATAAAAGAATCTGTTTATAGCTCCTCTTATATTTGAGAAAATTCTTTCGACGCTGCCTAAAATGGTATCCCATAAATTACTCCACCATTCTTTGAGCTGTTCGAATTTCTCTCTTATATTTGCTACGGTTTCATCGCACCAGGCTTTTATTTCATCCCAGTGATCATGAATCACGATAGCCAGCTGTGAAATAGCGAATATGATAGCTGCTACAGCCGCAGCAACCGCCGCAGGTGCTCCAAGGATTACTGCTCCGACCGCTGCGATGGCGAGTCCCAATGCTTCAAGGATAGTTTTTATTATGGACCATCCGTTCTTCCACATATCCACGAACGAAGCAACAGCCGTAATGGCGCCGCCGATAATCATTGCTATTCCACCAAACGTACTCGAGAAGAATCCGCCTATTTTTGACAGCAATCCAGGAATCTTACCGAGTAATCCGCCTATCGTTGACAGTAATCCCGGTATCTTTCCGACTATATTTATAATAGTTCCGATAAACGAGATAATATTACCGAGCGCTCCGAGCAGTGTACCCAAGATCATGAGCAAGGGACCGACCGCCGCAACGATAAGACCGATCTTGACGATCTGTTGCTGTTCTTCATCGCTCAGGCTGTTAAACTTCTCTAATAGTTTCGTGATCCATTCAATAACCGGTATCAATACCTCACCTAGTGCGTCTCCAACATTTTTCAAAAATACGTCCCATGTGGCTTTTAATTTCTCAAGTGTTCCGCCAAGACCGGACATGAGCGAATCCGAAAGCATCTGGCAATATCCGGCGTTTTCAAGGATTTTTTGGTTAAGCGCGTCAAATGCCGGCGCTCCGTCATTGATAAGCGCGAGCCATTTTGACATTTGCATTTTTCCGAAAATAGCATTTGCTGCCTGTATCTGTTCGGATTCGGACAGGGTTGAAAACTTTTCATTCAGCATATGGAGTGTTGTGCTGAAATCTTTGACGGTTCCGTCTTCATTTATGAAAAGGTTTGTATTATCCTCCGTCATTAATCCGAGCTTCTTCATCCAGGTGATGGCGAGATCTCCTGTGGGAGCGAGTAATCTTGCTATACCTGTTTTGAGAGCGTTTGCGCCTTCTGATGCTTCAATAGAATGATCTCCGAATATACCGGTGACGGTTGCGAGATCGTCAAGATCCCAGCCCGCGGCTTTGAATATCGGACCTGCTATTGAAATTGCATCTAATAGTCCGCTGGTTGTAGTGTTTGCTGAAGCCTGTGCTTTTGCGAGAAGATCTGTAACGTTTGCTGAATCTTTTGTTGTAAGACCAAACGCTTTGAGAGTGTTACCTAATCCGCTTGATACAGTATCGAGATCTGTCGCTGTTCCGACTGCGAGTGCCATTGCCGGTTCAAGTAGGTTTATAGCATCTTCCGCTGACCATCCTTGACGTGCAAAATTAAGCATGGCGTTCGCTGCGTCATTGACTTTCAGAGTTGATTTTGATGCAGCGGTTTCTATGGCGTCGCTCATTTTTTTTGCCTGTTCCGTAGTAGCTCCCATTGTGGAGCTGACAAGCTGCATTGTCTTATCTACATCGCCGGCTATACTGAGCGCCTTTGTTCCGATGGCCGCAAGCGGTGTAGTGATCGTTGCGGTCATCTTTGCGCCGGCTGATGTTAACTTATCGCCTATGGAAGTAATGGAATTACCTACGTCTTTGAACTTATTTCCGATGGTATTACCGAACTTGTCAGCTTCTCCGACAAGCTTCTGCATGGAAGCCATCGCTTTTTCTGTATCAATTAGTACCGAGCCGTAAAGCTTGAATATCTCCATAAGCGTTACCCTAATATGTCAGCCACTTTCGAAAGAATCTCTTCTTCCGTTTCTTCGTGGGAATTGTCTTGTCTATATTGCCGCTCGTGAAATACGGTGTTCCATCCGATTTTCTGTTTGTATTCCTCAAATGACATATCAGTCATTGCTGTACACCATCTGAAATATAAGCGGTCTTCATTTTTCTGTTTATGCGCACAATAAAGGATATCCATGCCGTCCGTGTAGGGAAGTTCAAGGATATCCTTTGCTCCTGCGCCATATCTCGAATACAGTAAGTCAAGTGTCTCTATGCCGACTTGACAGCCGCATCGAAAAAATCCGAAAGATTATTCTCATCTGCTATATCTTTCAGCAGTTCTTTCAGATCTTCAAGCGCCATATTCTCAATCTCTGACGGCTTCTTCTCTGCGATCCCGGACAGAAGCTCGTAGATCTCCTTTTCCGTGTTTTCTTCGCCGCAAGCTGAGATTAAAGTCATAACTGCTTTAAGACCTATCTCGGAAGCATCCGCCACGCGGGATGCTCCGAGTATGTCTGTCAGTTCCTCTTTAGCGCCTGAATGTTTTATAAGACGTGCAAGTTTGAACACGTCCTTGGTGATGATTTTTCTCATTTTCTGCCTCCTTGTGTGATTGTTTAAGTTTCAGGAATAAAATCAGCCCTGATTACAACGTTTGCTGTTCCGATTGTGAACTCATTGTCAAGGATTGAAACGCCGCCCTTGATTACGGTCCACTGATCGAACTCGTAACCGTCATGAGGTTCAGCTGCAAGACCTACAACTGTTCCGGTTGCACCGCTTGATACTGTAGCTGCTGCATCGCCGTGTCCGTTCGTTGTAACCTTAACGCCGTAGAATCCTGTATCCTTCGGATAGTAGATCTCAAACGGAGGATTCTCAAGATCATCCTGCTCGTAGTGGCCGTAGAATGTCATCGGAATAGAAGCTTCGTTCTTATCCTCAACTGTGAGCGTAAGGCCGTCTGTGTTGATCGCATTCTTTACGATGATGATGACAGGCTTATTGGATCCTGAAAGAGTTCCTACCCATGCAACATTATCAATGTAGTCGTTAAGTTCAAGAGCCTGGCCAGCCTTGATGATGTCGTAGTCATCGCTTGTGGTTGTATCTACAACTGAAGCTGCAAGACCGTTTGCGATAGTGTTCTTCTTGATCTCAAGCACGGTAGCCTTCAGATAGACTTCCCATGAATCGATGATCTCAAGTCCCTTAGCACGTCCTGCTACTCCGTCAACCTCAATCTGACGAACTTCAGGGACTGCGGAGAACTCACCGCCGCCCTTTGTAGCTCCGATCAGCTTGCCTGCTGCTACCGCGCTGTCAAAAGTGTCGGTTGCAGGATTGAAGTTCTTGAAAAATGCACCGGCGTTAAGAAGTAAGCTCTTCGCCGTCTCGGTTGTGAAACCGCTGTACTTTCTCATTCTTTTGTCCTACCTTTCGTAATAGTAAAGTTCAAATTGTTCTCTGATACGCTTTATCTGTTTGTCATCATCCGGAACATTCTGACGGGCTCCGTTGAAAACATAAAAGATATCGCTGTTTGATAATTCATATGTCCCGTGTAGCAATCCTTCGATGGTATCCATCATTTCTTCTGCCCGGGAGTAGTACTTGTGTTTATCCCACACGTTGATCTCAAGGATGATAGCCTGCCGCTCGTCATTTTCTGTCAGTCTCCGGAGTTCAAAGACTGCATACGGATACGTAGCGTTTTCAGGCGCTTCCATGTAGTACGCACCGAGATAATCCTCAAGTTCGTCTTTAAGTAAGCGCAACGTCATCATCCTCCTGTCCTGTGTATTCGCCCTCGTGGATCTTTGAGAGGGCTACCGCCTCGTCATTCATCGCAGATAGGTATTGTGACTCTATTTTGATGATATTCGGGATGTTTTCGGATACCGAAGCCATGAGGAAACCTTTTTTCTTCATTTTCTTCGTTCCAAGCTCCTGATTGACACCGTACCAAGTATCGTGCCTGATACCAATCTGGAGGTCCGGCCATTCTTTTAGTCCGATGTTCTTTCTTACCCAGTACTGAAAAGCGTGTTTTGTACCTCGTACACGTTTGCTTTTTGACATACCGGGAAGCTTCTGAGCTTTCTTGTTTGTTGTTATGACAACATATTTCCCGACATCACGTAGAGCCGCGCGGCAAAGTTCGTTGATTGTGTACTGGCATTTATCTACCGAATCAACTATCTTTAAGCCGCTGTCACCGATCTGTCTTGTTACGGATTTAGGCATCGGCATGACGAACACCTCCGTATAGTGTTATCTCGAGCTCGTTTGACATTTTCCGATATGTCCGGAGAACTTTGTAACGGATCCCGTCAACAACCGCCTCCTCTTCATCGTGATAATCAAGATAATCAGAGATAACAGCTTTCAGCTGTGGCTTTACTCCGGCTGTCTGTGCCTGGTAGAACTCGCTCTGTCCGATCGACAGGAGCGCGCAGAAGATGTCTCTGCGTTCTTCGATGTTTACCGGATCTCCGTATGAATCAACTGTTCCGTTTGGAATTGTTTTTATGAGCGTGATGATCGAATTGAACATATCAGTTCCTTACAAGTACATAATCGCCGCTAAGTGCGAGTGAATCGCTAAGTTTTTGAAAAGCCTGCTGCAACTGTTCGCCTTTGCCGTTATAATCATTCTGAGCCTTGACGTACAGTTCGATCGCCTTGTGAATAAGTTCATCGTCCAGTATCTGCCGTTCACCGTCAATGACTATGATGTCTCCATTCTCGTTAGTTTTAAACGGCTGTACCCCCGAGCGATAGAGCTCGAGGGCTGCCGTCTGAATGTCTGACTCGAAGGTCACGTCAAGCTGATTGTGACTAATCCTCATCGCGGTTTTAACCTGTGATAAAAGTTTCATCATAATCAGTTACCTCATACGGTTGAATCCTCAACCGTGATTGTTACATTGACATCGTTATCCTTCGTGAACGTGAAGGTGAATACATTGTCACCCTCTTCAAGTGTCGCAAGATATGCCTTCTTCAACGTGATAGTTCCGTCGGAAACAGACCAGTTCGCACCGCCTGATCCCTTCTTCACTTCAGTCTCACCAAGGTATAACTTGCTTACCGTAGCACCGGTTCCACTCGTCGCTGTAAGCACTACATCGTCATACCCCGCTGCGGAGTCGTTCTTGTCGAATGTAGCTGTGGACGGGCTTACAGCGTTCAGCCTTTTTTTACCGTCAGCGTTACAAGGCTGTTCTTGTCTACGACCTTACCGTCAGCGAGCATGATGCACTTCGTGATCTCATCGTCAGTATCCTGATCGATGTACTTGCTGATCGTAGGCTGCATGTTGGTGTTGAGCATGTAGTCTTCCATGCGGAAGAGGAATGCAATTGTTGTATCAGCTGAAACGGTACCAGCTGTGTATGCCGGAAGCTGTGATGTAAACTCTACGTGGCGTCCGAAGAGCGTGTAAGAAGGCTTTCCGTCTATGCCAGAGTCTATTCTTGCGATAGGCTGCTTGTTGTCGTCAACCATACCGATGACCTGACTTACGAAAGTCTTCTTGTTGAATACGTAGATTGCATCATCGTATCCTTCAGGAAGAGCTGCTTCCATTGCGATAAGATCGCCGTAAGCGAGAGCAGTGCTTTCGTTTACTTCGATAGCCTGTCCGCTTACGGGTGTTTCAGCAAGGATACCTGTAGGCTCGTGATATGTTTCGGTTCCGCGTCCGTTGATGATCGCTGCGTCAAGTGCTCTTGCGATTGCTTCTGATACCTGACGGATGAGGGTCTGCTCGAAGATGTCAAGTGTTACATTTGCAACCTCAAGGGATACAGCAACCTGAACCTTGAGTTTGTTGTATGCGAATGTTACGGAGCCGAGTGCCTTCTTCTGCTTTTCTGTGGTTCCGCGCTCTGCTACCCATGAAGCAGTAGGCTTAGCAGAAGACGTAGGAACTACGACGCCGCCCTTGTAGTATGTGCGAGTTACGAGATTGAGGATGTTGCCTACCTTCTCAACCTTCTCAACGATCTTGTTGAGGATTGTCTCGGGAATTACAGCTCCAACATCACCAGTCACTGTGGTGGCATCCTGATTCTTCATGATAGGTGTGCCATGAAGCACGTAGTTCATGAAGCTCTTCCTGTACTCAAGGTCGTTGTCCTGTTCCATTACGGAATCAACAACTCTGTTGACCTCGTTTGAAGAGATAGGAGCCTTAACCGCGCCGCGCATAGCAGCAAGATCGGCCTGTTTCTGTGCGAAGTCCTCGTAAGCAGCGTCAATAGCGTTGATCTCTTCTGACTTAGCGTTGAACTCCTCTGTCTTTCCATCCTGAAGAAGGGTTTCAGCCTCATTCAGGAGGGCGTTTCTCTGTGCCATGTAGTCGGCATGATCTTTGAACTTCATCTGTTCATTCCTCCTTTGAGTTTGAGTAGTGTTAATTGTTTCTGTTTTATCTCTAAATCCTTGAGTTCTTCAGGATTAGAAACCGTGCTTCGTATGCGTTCTTTGACCTCGTCTGAGAGGATCTGACAGAACGCATTGTTAAGAGTGCGCTTTTTGTTTTCTCCGATGATCTCATCGATGAAACCAAGTTCTTTTGCGCGTTTCGCGTCCATCCATGTTTCTTCGTTCATGAGTTTGAGTAATTCCTTCTCGCTCATGCCGGTCCGGAGCTGGTAGATATTTGAAACGGCTACGTTCGCGTTCTGAAGTATCTCGCTCGTTTTATCCATTTCGTTGTAGTCACCGAATGCGCCACACGATACGTTGTGAATCATGTACTGCATTCCCGGAATCGCGCGAATAGTCTTTCCACCGCAGGCTACGATAGTTGCTGCGCTCGCAGCCATGCCCACGATATCAACGGTGACGTTTCCGCGCTCGTGAAGCATATAATAGATCTCGTTTCCGGCAAAAAGATCGCCACCGCCGGAATTGATCTCGACGGTGACGGGCTTGTCGCTTTCAGCGAGTGCTTCTTTGATTTTTTTTGGTGTGGTATTTTCGATACCGAAATAGTCGTATATCCATCCATCATCATTTGCACAGATGGTTCCTTTTACCTCGATGTTCTGCATTTGTTATCTCCTTTTGTTGCACCGGTGCAATTATTCATTTTCTTCTTCGGTTTCGGTCAGGTGTCCTGTGTCTTTTCTGAGAAGAAGTACGTCACCGCCGTCTACCGGAGGAAGATTGAACACGTCTCTGATTTCGTTCGGTGTCATTATTCCTCTGTCAGCAAGTCCTCCGAGCTGGAGCTTGGTTTTCATAGATGCAAATGTCAGTTTTGATGAGTCAAAGATAATCTCGTTACCGCATCCGCGCTCACGCCTCGAGAAGAGCTTGCGTGTATATTCACCGGCCATCTGCTGAAGGACAGGTTCTATAGTTGCCTCATAGTACGATATCCATTCATCTTCACTGTATGCCGACTGAACGATCTTCTTGTTCGTGTTGAAGAAAGAATACACTCTTTCTTCCTGGGTCTGAATATTTGCAGCATTCGGAACATATGACTCATTCTTAACCTGTATCGCGTCAGCTTTCGCGTCAACAGCTGCGACAGTTGTTGAATTGTTCGATATCTGTAAATAGTTCTGAGCGAAATCCTGTGCTTTTACTTTGAGATCTTCATCGCGCATGGATGCTGTGAACTTCAGAAGCCAGCGTATGATATTGCTGTTCTTGATTGCTGCCTTGATACCCTGATTGATCGTTCCGACCACGTCCATGACTTCGGCGAGTGCTTCTGTCGGATTTTCCCCGAATATGTCGTTGAAAAAGAAGTCGTCGCGGATGTGGATGATCTCTTTGTAGTAAAACTCCGACTGTTTGCCGTTTAAGTAATAAAACTTCAGGTACAGTTCATGGTTTTCGTCATATTTTGCCTCGACAGAAGCGGCCGGGATCGGATACAAGCCGACCGGGACTCCGAAACTGTCTCGAATTATCAGAATAAAAGCGTTTCCGTTCAGTGACAGCTGATTTGCGACCTTTTCCTGAAGCATTTGTCCGGTCATGAACTCGTTTGGCTCTTCCAACATGAACCGTGTGTTCACGGAAGGATTTACAAGGATCTTCTTGTTGCCGTCATTGTCCGTCGTTTTCCTGATATGCTTCGCTATCGCTTTGCCGACTGCCTTTGTTTTTGGCTTGATGCATGCTCTGACGAGCTCCGAGCGATATAATTTGCCATTCCAAGCATAGAAGCCGTTTCCGCAGTCAACGACCATCTTGTATATCGATGTTTCCGTTGCGTTTTCCTGTTTTCCGCTGAATAATCCCATATTGTCACACCTTTATATCAATGATCTGTACTCTTCAAGGTTGTTCTCGTATATGACGTAAGCATCCAAAAGGCCTGCGAGTCCGTCGATTCTTCGCGTCGCCTGATTGCCCTTTGATGGCTGGATGTTATCGTTCTTGTCAACGTCAATCGCCGTGTTCGCCATACACCACTTCAGGATAGGGTTGTTGTTGTAGATGATCTTCTTCTTTGCGATGTCCGCTCCGAGTGATTTCATTGGGCTTGAAAGAGTTTTCTTTCCCTGAATGACCGGAATCATAACAGAAGCGCCGAAACGCCCTTTCATGTCCTCTACGAAATATGTTGCACTCCATGAATCGTATCCAACCTTGAAAATATAAATGTCGTAAGTGTTTTGAACTTCTTCGAACCACTCGCAGACATATTTGTAATGTACTTTGTTGCCCGGACTTGTTCGCAATAAGCCTTGCTCGAGCCAAAGATCATACGGGATCTTGTCCTCTTTCGATCTCTTTTCTAACAAGTCTTCGGGTAACCAGTACATTTGAAGCACGTAAATATTGTCATCATCCGGAACCTGGAATATGACTGTCGCATTTGTAAGGTCAGTCGTGCTTGAGAGGTCGCAGCCTCCGATCCCGTATCGTGGCTTTAAGGTTTCGAGGTCGAATGTCGCCTTGTTGTCGAGTTCTTCGAATGTCAGCCACGCTTCAGATGTTGTTTCACGGATGTTGAACTCTTTGCAGACAAGGTTCTTAACAAGCTTCGGGTTTTCTTTCGCTTTTTCCACCTTATCCGCAAGTGTTTGCAGCTTTTTGATTGTCCCGAGTCCCGGATTTGCTTTCTTCCAGCACTTCGGATCGATCCATTCCTTACGGGCATCAAGCTCGTAAATGAAAACGGCTAAGTGTTCATCATGATATCCGTTCTCGTCGAATAATCCGTTGATGACGCGCTCAGCCTCGTCGTATTTATCGTCATATATGTCTTCGCGGATAGTTCCCGCTGTACTGGTTATATATAAAAGCGCCTGATCTCTCGCAGATGTACCGTCGGCCATGATGTCGTATAGTGCTTTGCCGTTCTTCCACTGGTGAATCTCGTCCATCAGACAGCCGTGAACGTTCAGACCATCAAGAGTGTCTGAGTCGGAAGCCAGCGGCTTGAATACTCCGTCATTAAAAAGTTCGGAAGACAGCTCAGCGACCAAAGGCTTGATACGCCGTAACAAAGTCGGGCTTTTTCTGACCATTCTCTTTGATTCTGTCCATATTATCTTAGCCTGATCCTTCTTCGTTGCTACGGCATAGACTTCAGGACCGGGTTCTCCGTCGCCGATCTGGAGATACAATCCGACGATGGAAGCGAGAAGAGATTTTCCGTTCTTTTTGCCGACTATGAGTATGCTCTCGCGGTATTGTCTGCATCCGTTTATGTCAACGAATCCGAATACAACGGCAAGATGGGCTTTTTCCCACAATTCGAGCCGTACAGGGCGTCCTGCGTTCGTTCCTTTGGACAGGCGACAGTAGTTTTCCGCAAACTCAAGAATGTGGTTTGCTCTTGCGTTTGAGAAGAAATACTTGCCGTCCGGCTTCTTGATCCGTCCCGCCTGGTATTTGTACCATCGCTTGATCTTGTCTGAAACTACTTCCCTGCCGGACTTGATTTCGTTCCAGTATTCTGTGATCGGATCGTAGTTCGCCGGATAGGTTATCCGTTCGCGTTTCATACCTCAGCCCGGTTGTAGACAAAATCCTCGAAATCGTCCGCGTCCGGCTTCTTCGGTTCCGTTTTCGGGAGCTGGTCAAGCAGAATCTTCATGGCTGCGGTCTGTTTTTGCGAGAACTGAAGGTAATTTTGAGAAGCTGCGCTCGTTTTTCGTCCGAACTGGTTCGCACCGTTCTTGTATTCTTCGATTGAGCCGTTCTTAGTGATCTCTTCTCGAAGATCCTGCATCTCAACGGTCATGAAAGCCACGTCTTTGATCGTGGTTTCAACGAGCTTCTTCTTGTTCTCGTCTATATCGTTGAAAAGTTTCTTAAGCCTTGTAACCTCGCGGGTTATTCTCGCTTTCTTTGTGCTTATTTCTGTTTTTTTCGGTTTTTTTGCCGGTGTTTTACGGTACCTCGTACCGCTTGTTTTCTTGCTTTCTGCCATTTTTCTACCTCTGACACCACACCCTCATATGTGCGACTTGTGTATCACGCCATAC
>Ga0247611_10001766_pt1 | contig 37722 bp, 22 predicted proteins | sample 177DNAGHGhighgp2_FD_192422 | JGI IMG/M metagenome (GOLD analysis project Ga0247611, IMG submission 192422) | Sheep rumen microbial communities from Palmerston North, Manawatu-Wanganui, New Zealand - 1770 DNA GHGhigh gp2 | ecosystem: Host-associated > Mammals > Digestive system > Stomach > Rumen... | reverse complement strand
GCGCAAGACCACATCCAGGTCACGGGTGGCAAAAGCGCATTCCATGGCCAGCCAGGAGGTCTCGATGTCGTGCCCGTAGGACACGCCGCCGGGCAGCACGGTCCAATCGCGCCGGAAATACAGCTGCAGATGGCCGGAAGGGGCCATGACGCGGGTGCCGATCATCTCCAGCAGGGCCACAATCCGCCCCCGGAGCTCTTCGTCCGGCCACACCTTATACAGGTTGGCATAGGCCTCCAGGATGTGCAGGTGGGAGTTCATGGTTTTGTCGGCGTTGATGTCGTGGGCCGACAGGGACATGTCTTCCAGGGGCGAGAAATCCCGCGCGAGGGCCTCCACGTAGCCGCCGTTCTCCGTATCCGCAAAGTAGGTTTCCACTACGCGGTACAGGTTGATGGCCTCTTTGAGGGCACCATCGTCCTTGATAGCCTTGTACAGCTCCGAGAGGCCGTAAATGGCAAAGCCTTGCGCATAAAGCTGCTTTTTGGTGTCCTGCCGCTCCCCTTCTGCCGATACGCTCCAGTACACGCCGCCCCACTTGTGGTCGCAGAAGTGCTCCAGGAACCAGTCGCGGGCATGCATGGCGGCCACCAGGTACTCGGTGTTGCCCAGGGCCTTGTAGGCGGCCGCAAAGGTCCAGATGAGGCGGGCATTGAGGATGACACCGCGCGGGGCGTCATACTGCACGGTGCCGTCTGCGGCCACCTCCCCGTAGAATCCCCCACGGGGGTCTTTGAGCCGCAGCCAGTACGGCAGGATGTTCTCCGTAAGACACTCACGGACTTCTTGCAGGAATAGGTCTGTTCTATTTTCCATTTTTATTTTTTTGTCTTCGCAGACGAAAACTTTTTCTACCCCCATAAAGGGGGAGCGAAAAAGTTTTGTCTGCTCAGGGAAATCACCCGATTAGATATTCGGGGTATCCCAGACTTTGGTTTCGGTGCAGTTGAGCATAGCGGAGAGGCCGCCGCAGGAGAGGCGGAAGTCGCCTTTCTCCAGGCGCCAGCGGCCGTCGGCCCCCACAAAGGCGAGGGCGCTGGCGGGCACTTCAAAGGTCACTGTCTTGGTCTGTCCGGGCTCCAAGGCAATTTTCTCGAAGCCGCGAAGGCGCTTCACGTCCGGGATGAGGGAAGCAACCAGGTCACTGCTGTACAGCAGCACGGCCTCCTTGCCGGCACGGGCGCCGGTGTTGGTGACATCCACGCTCACGCGAAGGACATCTTCGCTCGAAATGACAGGAGAGCCCCCGGCTACCACCAGGTTGCTATAGGCAAACGTGGTATAGGAAAGGCCATGGCCGAAGGGCCACTGCACGTCCATGACGGCGTCGTAGTTGTAGGAGCCGTCCATGGTTTCGCGGTGCTCGGAGACTTTGTAGTCATAGGTGTGCAGGGCGTTGATGTGCTTGGAATAGGTGAACGGCAGCCGGCCGGAGAAGTTCTCGTCGCCGCTCAGCAGGGCAGCCAAGGCGTCGGCACCGAAGTTGGAGGGCAGCATTACATCCACCACGGCGGCGGCCAGCGGCTCAATGTCCCCAATCAGGCGCGGACGGCCCTCGTTCAAAACCAGGACGATGGGCTTGCCGGCACCGGACAGGGCAGCCACCAGCTGCTTCTGGGCCTTGGAAAGGTTCAGGTCGTCCATGTTGCCGGGGGTCTCGCAATAGGAATTTTCGCCTACGCAAACCACCACCACGTCTGCACTGCGGGCGGCGGCCACGGCCTTGCCAATGCCGGAAGCATCCTCGGCCTGCCAGTCGGCACCCTCCAGATACTTCACGCCGGGCTCATAGCTCACGTGCTTGAAACGGTGCTGCAGGGCCTCCACGATGGTATTGTACTGCGGCACAAACGCGTCGGCATCGCCCTGCCAACGATAGCTCCAGCCGCCGTTGAGCGTGCGCAGGCTGTTGGCGTTGGGGCCGGTAACCAGGATGCGGGCGTCTTCCTTGAGGGGAAGAACGCCGTTATTCTTGAGCAGGACTTCGCTCTCCAGGGCGGCGGCGTAAGATTCCCGGGCAAACTGCTCGGAGCCGAACTCCGGGTAGGAATAGTCCCAAACGGGCTTGTCGAACAGGCCCAGGCGCACCTTCAGACGCAGGACGCGGCGCACGGCGTCGTCCAGACGGGACTGGGAGATAGCGCCTTCCTTGACGCATTCCACAATGGCCGTCACGCACTCCGGGTCGTACGGATCCATAATCATGTCGATACCGGCGTTGATGCCCATGGCCACGGCCTCTTTCTTATTGGCCGCCACGTGGTCGCGCACAAAGAGGTTGTCAATGTCGGCCCAGTCCGTCACAAACATGCCGTCCCAGCCCAGCTCTTCCTTGACCCAGCCGCTGAGCAGGATAGCGTTGGCATGCGTGGGGATGCCATTGATGGAGGCGCTGTTCACCATGGCGGTGAGGGCGCCGGCGCGGAAGCATTCCAGGAACGGGGCGAAGAACTTCTCGCGGAGGTCGTTCTGGGCGATAATGGCCGGCGTACGGTCCTTGCCGCTCACCGGAACGCCATAACCGATGAAGTGCTTGAGGGAAACGGCGCAGTGCTCCAGGTCAATATGATTGGGATCTTCCCCCTGAATGGCGATGGTTTCTTCGCGGGCCATTTCCGCCTGCAGATACGGGTCTTCGCCATAGCTTTCCCACAGACGCGGCCAGCGCGGGTCGCGGCCCAGGTCCATCACCGGGGAGAACACCCACGGCACCTGCGCGGCGCGGGTCTCATAGGCCATGGCGCGGCCCATCATGCGGGCGTAGTCGCGGTTGAAGGTGGCCGCGAGGTTAATCTCCTGCGGATAGAAAGAACCGTCCGTGAGGTAGGTGGCGCCATGAATCATGTCCAGGCCATAAATACAGGGAATGCCTATAGCCTCCATGCTCTTTTCCTGGATCTGGCGCACCATGGCGGCCGTTTGCTCGCGCGAATGGGCGGCATCGTGCATCACATTGAGGATGGACCCCACCTTGTACTGGCCGATAATCTTCTCCAGCTTGGCCGGGTCGATGGCCTCGCGCGTGCCGTCCTCCAGCACGGAGATGTTCAGCTGGACCAGCTGACCGGCCTTCTCTTCCAGGGTCATGCCCTTCAGGACTTTTTCCACCTTGGCTTCCACCGCCTTGTCGGTGGGTATGGCTTGAGGTCCTTTGGGCGCACAAGCGACACCAAGGAGCGCTGCAGACAACATAATCAATGCTTTTTTCATATCGTTCTCGTATTATAATTTTATGGTCAGGGCCTGTCCGTCATACTGCACGGGCCGGCCGGGAGCGTCCGGATTCCAGGCAAAGGGATGGGCCTCATCTACAAAGATAAGTCGGAATTGGCGTTTTTCCAACATGCCCGGATAGGTTCCTTTCCGCGCGCCGATGGTGAGCGTACGGGCTGCGTCGTCCCATTGCAGGTCGATGGTGCTGCTCTCACCCTTCTCATACGCGTAGGTGAGGCCGTCGTCCTCGTACAGGGTGAAACGGGCGTCGGCACCCGTGTAAATCACCAGCAGGAGGTCGTCGGCGGGCTTTTGGTCGCTCCATTCCAGGGCCGGGCCCACCGGGACAATACTGCCCGCACGCACGTACAGCGGCATGCGCTCGTACGGCGCCGCCACCGTCCGTCGCTGGTTACCGGGAATCTTTTCGCCGGTATAGAAGTCGTACCACCCGCCGGAGGGGAAATACACCTCCCGGCTGCGGGCCTTGTACTCGTACACCGGGCAGGGCATGAGGGCCGGGCCCAGGAGCCACTGGTCGGAGAGGTCACGCACGGCCGGGTCGTCCGGGAAATCCATGGGCAGGCCGCGCAGGAGGGTGTAATCGGCATAATGCACCGCCCCCGTGAGGGAATACAGATAAGGCATGAGCCGATACCGCAGCTGCATGTACCACAGGATGCTCTCGTAGGCCTTGGAGCCTTCCGGGGCAATGTTCCAAAGCTCGCGGCGGGGCCACTGCCCGTGCGTGCGGAATAGCGGTACAAAGGTACCGAACTGGTGCCAGCGGGTCTGGAGCTCCTGCCATTCGTCCTGACCGGCAGCATCGTAGAACTTGCTCATGACGGAGAAACCGCCAATATCCATGCCCCAGAACGGGATGCCACTCATGGAGTAATTCAGGCCGGCAGCCATCTGCATGCGCATGTCGGTCCAGGAGGTGCCAATATCTCCGCTCCAGGTGGCGGTGCTGTAGCGCTGCAGGCCCGCAAAGCCGTTGCGCGTGAGGAGGAATACGCGCTTGCCCGGGTCCACGCCGCGCTGGCCTTCGTAGATGGCCTGGGCGTTCACCAGGGCGTAGGCGTTCAGGTATTCGGTGCTGGAACCCAGTTCATTGGGATTCAGCAGCCATTTCATGTAGTCCAGCGGCAGGCAGTCGCGCAGGTTGGGTTCGCTGGCGTCCATCCACCAGGCGTCAATCTTGCGGCCATACCGGGTGTACAGGCTCTCGTCCATCTGCTGCCAGAAGAGCTTCCGGCCGCCTTCCGCATAGGCATCATAGAAGGACTGCGTATGGCCCAGCCAGTCTTTCAGGCTGTCCTGTTCCGGATGCAGGTACATGTAACCGGCCGCCTTGAGTTCCTTGTAATGTTCCGTATTGGTGTAGAATTTGGGCCACACGGAAATCATGAAGCGGCCGTGCAAGGCATGGACGCTGTCCAGCATCTGCTCCGGGGCCGGGTAGCGGGTGGTGTCAAAGGCGTGACTCCCCCACTGGTCATCTTCCCAGTACTGCCAGTCCTGGACGATATTATCGACCGGAATGTGCCTGGCGCGCAGTTCCCTCAGCGTTTCCACCAGGTCCGCCTGGGTGGCGTAGCGTTCGCGGCTCTGCCAGAAACCCAGCACCCATTTGGGCATCACGGGCGCCTTGCCGGTGAGCTGGCGATAGTCCTTGATAACCCCGTCGTAGTTCTCTCCGCCCATGAAATAGCAGTCCAGCTGCGGCTCGCACTCGCTCCAGAAAGTGAGCTTATCGGCCTGAACGGCGCCGAAAGGCTGTACACGGAGGCCGATGTAGGACACGTCGCCGTCCGGCTCCCACTCCACCCGGATGGGCGTGGGCACGCCGGCTTCCAGGTGCACGGTGTATTTGTAGCTGTTGGGGTTCCAGGCCGGACGCCAGCGGCGGCTCATCACTTCCTGCCCGCCGATGCTGGTGCTTTGGAAGCCGGCATAGTACTGGATAAAGTGGTAGTCGCCCGTCTCCTTGGCGGTTATCGTACCATTGTAGGTCACTTTTGCACCTTGGAGCGGCACCTGGGGCAGGTTCCGGATGGCGAATTCATTCTCGTAGAAGAGGCTGTCCTCCTGCTGTACCAGCACACCTTCGCGCGTGGTGTAGGTACCGGTCAGTTGCAGGTCGAAGACCTCGCCCAACTGCCTGTAGGCCTGGTCTGTGCCCCATCGGCTCAGGGAATACGCGTCGAAGAGGAGGCCGTAGCCCTTGCTGGACACCACCATGGGCACGCTCACCTTGGTGTTGTACTGGAACAGTTCTTCCTGACGGCCTTTGTGGTCAAACTCCCCTGCCTGGTGCTGGCCCAAGCCGTAGAAGGCCTCGTCCTCGGGGCTGTCGAAGCTGAGCGTAGTGCTCCAGCGGTCCCCGTTGGGAACCAGCGTGGCGTGGCCGCCCAGGGCGAGCGGGGTGCCGTCGGCCTTGTAGAAGTTGATTTCACCGTTGGCTTTGTAAATGTCTACGGCAAGTTTCTCCGTGGTGAGGTGCACCTTGCCCATGGCGTCGGAGACCTCAAAGTCCGTTGCACCGGCCTGAGGCAGCACCACCAGGCTTGCGCGGTCGTGGAACTTGCCGTCTGCGCTGGCGCTCACGCGGATGATTTCCGGGGACACCACCTGCAGGCGGAGGGTATAAGGAGCACATTTTACCGTAACGTCCTGCTTCTGGCAGGCGGTGAGAGCCAGGGTCAGAAGGACGCCGCAGATAGCGTGAAATGCAACTTTCATATTCTTAATTACTTACGCAAAATCGTCTCTGTTCTTTTACCTAGACGATTTTTCACAATCGTCTCATGCTCAGCCACTTCCATTTTACAGTCTAGTACGCCCAGTCGTCCGTGCGGAAGGGAGGTACCGGAATGCCGTTGGATTTGGCCAGGTTGGCGCCCATCCAGTTGCGGAAGGAATAGCGGACGGCAACGGGATGCGGGACATCGGCACACTTGACCACGATGGTCTGGCCGTCCCAGTCAATCTGCGCCTGCGCCAGGTGGAACTGCCGGTCTTCACCGGCCAGTTCAAAGCCCACTACGTCGCGGCCGGAGATGGAGCCCAGGTTGCTCCACACCTCAGTGAGGGTCACTTTCACGGTACCATCGGCCTCATACACAACGTCCTTGAGCTTGGGCAGTTCCATGGAGACGCCGGGATAGATGCCGTATACGCTTTGCAGGGCGCGGAGCACCATCATGTCGGCCACCTCCTTCTTCTTGGAAGGGTGCACGGTGACTTTGTTGCCCAGGGTTTCGGTGCAGATGGCCCAGGCGTTGTCAACGAGCTTTTCCGTATTCAGCTGGTTTTCAACGAAGTGCGGACGCCAGCGACCGTCGGCATCGCCGTGCTCATACGGGGCCAGGAGCGTATAGATGAACGGCAGTTCCCTGCCCCAGGCCGCACGCCAGGAACGCACCATCTGCGCCTGCAACTTGTCATAACAGTTCTGGCCGATGTTGGAGCAGCCCTGATACCAGAGAATGCCCTTGGCGGCATAACCCACGATGGGCGCCACGCGGCCGTTCCAGATGAGTTCCGGCGTTTCCGGCCAGCGGTCCGGCTTTTCTTCAATGGCGTCGATGGCCTTGCGGTCCTCCGCCGTGATGCCGGAAGCATTGATCATGTCATTGGTCATCCACGGCTCAATCCGACTGCCGCCCCAGGCGTTGACGATGATGCCCACCGGCACGCCCAGGCTCCTGGTGAGCCGCCTGGCAAAGAAGTAACCCACGGCCGAGGTCTGTGCCGTGACGGCGCCGTCCGTGTAGGCCCAATGGGCGTCCACGTCTTTCTCGGGGCTTGTTTTCTTGGGGGTCTTGATGTCGAACACGCGCACCTGCGCGGCGGTTTCCGGCGCTGCCAGAATGGCTTCCGTTGCGCCTTCAATCTCCTGAAAACCAAACCCTTGCATAGGCATTTCCATGTTGGACTGGCCGGAGCAAATCCACACTTCACCCAGGGCAATGTCGTTCACGGTGAGGGCCTCCTTGCCGGATTTGACACTGAGGGTGTAGGGGCCGCCGGCCTCACCGGTTGGGAGGACCACGCTCCAGGAGCCGTCATCGGCCACCTTGGCTACGGCCTTGACGCCGTTCCAGGAGCCGGTGACTTCCACCTTGGCACCGGGCTGGCCCCAGCCCCACACGGGGACGGTGGTTTCCCGCTGCAGCACAGCGTGGTCGGTAAATAGATGGGACAGTTGCAGCGGCTGTGCCTGGAGACCCAGCGTCAACACACCGGCCAATAAACAGGATAAGATTCTTACTGGCATATAAACAATTGGTTATCAGTATTTTGCTTAAAATCCTCGGCTCTTTTTGCGCCGAGGATTATCAATAAACGACTCAGTATCAGCGACTTTCCAGCCAGGCCTGATTCGCGTCGATGAGCTTGTTCAGGGTTTCCACGGAGAGGCCGGTGCGCAGACCGTCCTCCGGGGTGTGCAGGCAGTAGTCCACCAGGCGCTCCACGCTGGAGGTGGCCACGTGCATGCGGGTGTCGGAGGAGGCGTAGTAAATAAATACCTTGCCGTCCGGGTCGCAGATCCAGCCGTTGGCAAAGAGGACGTTCATCACGTCGCCAATGTACTCCTCTCCTTCCGGAACCATGAAGAAGCCGCCCGGCTGGGCAATCACGCGGGAAGGATCGTCCAGGGCCGTCATGTACAGGTACAGCACATAGCGGAGGCCGCTGGCGCAGCCGCGTACGCCGTGGGCCAGGTGTAGCCAGCCCTGCGGGGTCTTGATGGGGTGCGGGCCCTCGCCGTTCTTCACCTCCTTGATGGTGTGATAGAAACGCCGGTTGATAATCTTCTCCTCCTTGATTACGGCATGTTCCATGCTGTCCACCAGGGCCCAGCCGATGCCGCCGCCATTTCCGGCGTCGATAAAGCCGTCCTGCGGGCGCGTGTACAGGGCGTATTTCCCGTTCACGAACTCCGGATGCAGCACCACGTTGCGCTGCTGGCTTCCCGACTCGATGTCCGGCAGGCGCTCCCAGTTCACGAGGTCCTTGGTGCGGGCCACGCCGGCAGCAGCCATAGCCGCCGAGAGGTCTCCGGGGGCGGAAGGGTCCTTGCGCTCCACGCAGAAGATGCCGTAAATCCAGCCGTCCTCGTGCCGGGTCAGGCGCATGTCGTAAATGTTGGTAGCGGGCTCTCCCCACTCCGGCATGGTGATGGGACGCGGCCAGAACGTGAAATGGTCCACGCCGTTGGGGCTTTCGGCCACGGCGAAGAAGGATTTGCGGTCGGCCCCCTCCACACGCACTACCAGTACGTACTTGTCTCCCCACTTAATGGCACCGGAGTTCAGGGTGGCATGGATACCTATCCGTTCCATCAGGAAGGGGTTGCGCTCCTTGTTCAGGTCGTAGCGCCACTCCAGCGGAGCATGCTCCCCGGTGAGGACAGGATGCTCGTAACGTTCATATATGCCGTTCCCTTCGATGGGAGCGTTCGGACGTTCAATCAGTCGCTTGTGGCATTCTTGGAGCCAGGCAAGCCGTTCTTCGAAAGTTTTCATTATTGGTCCAGTAAAATTATATTCTCACGTTCTGCAAAGGCCTTCATATCGGCCTCGTATTCAAATCCTTTCCAGGCCGCATAGAAGTGGCCGGGCTTGTCGTGGGCGTTGCGCCAGGTGAGGACGTAGCTCACCGGGAAATCCTTCATGGCGGGCAGCAGGCGGGCAGTCCACCACTGCGGGTCCACCAGGCCTTCCAGGCCGGTCTCGCTCAGGCACATGAGTTTCTCGTGCTCGTAGGAAAGCGCCGTAAGGTAGGTCAGTGCGCCCTTGAGTTCCTCCATATAGCGCACGCCGGCTTCCTCCACGCCGCCATCGCCCACATATTCATACGTGTCGATACCCAGGATATCCACAAATTCGTCGCCGGGATAGCGCTCCATGTAGGCCTGCGGGCCACAGTCGCCGTTGGGCGAATAGCACCAGAGGATGTCCGTGAGGCCGCGGTCCTTGGTGAAATAAAGCCAGGTCATGCGGTAGAGTTCCTGGTACTCCCGGGCCGAGCAGAGCTTGCCGCCCCACCAGAACCAGCTGCCCAGGTTCTCGTGCCAGGGCCGGAAGATGACGGGCACGCCCAGCGACTCGATGAAGTCGGCCGCACGGCGCAGCCAGAGCTTGAATTCGCCACTCTTTTCCCCGTCGCGGAGGACCGATTTCACCACCTGGTCCGAGCTCACATCCCAGGCATCACCGCCGGTGAGCGGATTGCGCGGATGCCAGGAGAAGGTGACGATACCGCCCCGCTCCACGTGCTTCTGCGCGGCCTTGCGCATGAGGCCGAACGGCACGCCGTCCAGGTTCTTGGCCTGGCCCAACTCGATGCCGCCCAGGTCAAAGCCCAGTACCATGGGATACTTTCCCGTGACGTCTTTCACGTCCGAGCGTTCCAGCGGGTCGTTCTCCCAGTCGGTGAGGACCCAGTTGTGTCCATACACCAGGTCGTCCTGGTGGCCATAGGCGATTTGCCCGTTCTGCGCGTAGCTAAACAGCCGGTGAACCAGCTGGTCCCTAGGCGTTTCCAAGGGTTTTGGGCTGCCTGTACCGCAGGCTACAAGGGCCAGGGCCGATAATAATACGAACTTTTTCATCTTGTCATTCTGAGCGAAGCGAAGAATCTCTAAAACTGCGGTGCACTGTCATACACGCTCTGGAGGGTATAGTTGGCATCGGTGGAGCTCCAGGCCTTTACCATGGCCTCAACGGGCTCCTTGCCGTTTTCCATGTACGCGCCGGTACCGTGGTTGATATAAGGGTGGTGCTCTACACCAGCACCCTCGGCGGCATTATCCCAGAGGAAGGCAGCAATACCATAGGAGCGTGCACATTTCACAAAATACTCCAGGTAATACAGATAGAAAGCCCAGGCCTTGTTGTTGCTCTTTGAACGCATAGAGCAACCGAATTCGCCCATGTAGATAGGAACATTCTTGGCGATATAGGTCTCATAAATGCTTTTCATAAGAGCATTTATCTCATTTTCACCATTCTTGTAAGCCGTTCCGGTATGGCCCCAGTCGGCAAGCTGCTTGTTACCAATCGTGTAATCATAGGGGTCATAGCAATGGAAGGCCAGCATGGTCTTTCCTGCAGGATCGTCGGGCACATTGATGTATTTGAGGCCATTGGGGCTCGCGGCATAGCCAGGAACACCCAGCCAACGGGTTTCGTTGTTACCGCCCGTAGCACGCACTGCATCTACGAACACCTGATTCCACTCATCAAGGATCTTTCCGCACTTGGTGGGATTGGACGAGTTCACATCCCAGTTGTCGCCGTAAATGAGCTCGTTGAAGGATTCGAACATCAGGAAATCGCCCTTGTCCTTGAACTTATTCGCAATCTGGGTCCATACCGCTGCAAATTCTTCCTTAATCTTCGTGTTTTCAGTGGCGCTGTCCACAGCTTTCTTCAAGTTAAGCCAGTGGCCGTCACCGTGGTCTTCGTCGTGATGGGTGTTGATGATGGCTTTCAGGCCTGCGTTCTCGGCATATCCCACTACCTCAGCAACTCTGTTAAGCCATACTTCGTCAAGGGTATAATCCGGGGCGGCGCCAATGTGACCCAGCCAAGTAATAGGGATACGAACACTGGTGAAACCCTTGGCCTTTAGGCCATTGAATGTAGCCTGAGTGGCAGAGGGCGCGCCCCAGGCATTCTCCGAGGCGACATCATTGGTATAAGCATCGAAGTGATTCCCCAGATTCCAGCCAAGGCCCAGTTCCATACCTCTGGCCCAAGCTGCGTTATCCAGCGCCTCGGGATCCTTTATCTTAGCATCCTGTTTAATGACAACTTTATCCGAAAGCGAACCGGCAAAAACTGTTACCTCCGCCGAACGTTCGTCATAACTGTCGTTGGCACCGGCCTTGAAGGTGAATTTCATCTTGTAGTTCTTGAACGCTGTTATGGTCACTTCCAGCCATTCAGGAACGCCGGAAAGTTCTGCAGGCTCGGGGGTTGTCACTATCACGGAAGCAGAACCGCCCTTCTGCGCCAAAGACAAACTGTGTTTATCCAGCGAGAGCTGCTTGGGGGTATCATCCTCCTTTTCAGGGGCTGCAGCCTGCTTGATGGTCAAACTCTTGGACAGGGAACCGGCTGTTAAGGTAACGTTGGCGGTCCGCTCAGAGGTGGCTTCATTCGCAGCGACAGTTACCTTATACGTGATTTTATAGGTCTCTTTGTTATACGTTCCCTCCGGAATACGAACCCAGTCGGCCGGACAACTTACCGAGGGCCTGGTAGGCGATGTTACCGTCAGGTCAAAACTTCCACCAGCAGCATCGACGTCTTTGGCACTGACAGACAAGGAAATATCCGAAGGCGCTGTACTGGGCGTTTCTCCTCCCTGCGGAGTTTTGTTATTGCAGGCAAAAATGGAAGAGAACGCACAAAAAACCAAAAGGGCATTTAATCTTTTCATATGCATTTTATTTTAGGGAGGGAAGCGAAGCGCGATCCACTACTATATTACTGTTAAAAGCCGATTTCCACCAGGCGCTGTCAGGCATGCTAGAGCCGTACCAGGGCATGAAATACAGCCACTTCGCACCGGCATTCCAAAAATCGGGAACGTTGCTGAATGCTTTTCCGGAGTTACTGTCCACGCCGCATTCTCCCAGCGTAACCATTTTATTGGGATAGGAATGTTGGATTTCTGTGAACTCCGTACGATTTTGCCATGCGGAATACCCGTAAAGGTCACGCGCCACGATATCCACATAAGCATCGCCGGGATACCAATCGCTATCCAGATTGTACTGGGCGCTGTTCCCGTTATAATTCTGCGTGGTCCAAATCCAGATAAGGTTTCTGATTCCCTTGGATTTGAAATAGTCGAACATGGTTTTCCACAGTTTTTTGTACACCTCGGAGCCGTCGTACCCCCACCAGAACCAGGATGTGGTCCAGGCGGCCTTTTGCTTATAGGTGGCATTGCCGGCGGCTTCATGGAAAGGTCTCCACAAGGCTGCAATCCCCTTCTTCTGCAAGCCCAGAATAACGGCAGCAACCTTGTCCATCTGCTCATAGAACCACTTATTCTCCCAGGTCCCCTCAGTGAAAACATTCCTTGCCCGAAAGGTGGTCTCGGAGGGAGTACAAGTTACCTTGTCTATCCCGCTCTTCTCTGACTGCGGCACGTTGAAATGCCACATGAGCGAAACAATACCGCCCTCATCCACCCACTCTGTAACCGGGGTAAGGTTGGAATAATTGATCCAATTGGCTCCGGAATAGAGGATGTGGATGAAGTCATAGCAGTTGATGGCCGGATACTTTCCCGTCGCCTGATACACCTTGTCTGCCTCCTCGTGGTTCCAGTTCACATTGGCCATAATGGCCGACAAGGTCTTTTGGCCATAGATTTCCCGGAGATAGTTGTATAAGGCCTGAGCCTCAGTGGTAGCGCCGGTCGTCACGAGCGACTTGGCAATACCCGGTTCCTCCGGCTTTTCCGTTCCGGACGGTTCCTGTGGCGTGGGCTGATTACCACCGCCATTATCTTTTTGGCAACCCCAGGCAAAGGTTGTAAACATTACTACTATAAAAAGAAATTTCTTCACAATTGATAACCTTTTATGGAACCCGGAGGGAGGGTCAGCCCCCTCCGGATTAAAAAGAGCTACTGGAATGCAACCTTTGTAAAGGTCACCTTGTGCCCCTGAAGGATGAAAGCGGTTCCCCAGCCTGCAGGAGTAATAAGCTGCTTGAAAGCATCTCCCGTTGCTTCAAAAGATACATATCCCTTTGCAACAGCTTCGGCCGAATTGGTCTGGTTCCACTGTCCGTCAGAAGGACATACATAACCCATGTTGTCCCAGTGACCGCTAAATAACTGAATCTTCCAGTCGTTGGCATCCTCCGCGGTGAAATAAATCCTCACCTCTGAGCCTTCTGTGAGACCTGCGTTTTCCCAGTCATGCTCGTCACCAAGAGTAAGATTCTTGCCGCAGGCTTCACCGGAATCTTCAGAACCTTCCCAGACAATCGTTTCGGTGGCGCCGAACTGGATGAGGGAAATACCCTTGATGTAGGCGCCCTCACCATTGATAACAAAGGAGTAGCCCCAGCCCTGACCAGTGGTTGTGAGCTGTTTAAGGATAGCGGGAGTAACTTCAAAGGCAAAGAAGGTATCACCAGCAGCGGCATAATCGGCTTTAACGGTATTGGCGCCGCCCAGCACTTCCAGGTTGATAGCATCCCAGTGACCGGCCTGCAGCTTGAACTGCCAATTACCATCATAGGTCTCGTAGTAAACACGAATCTGATCGCCTTCCTTCACGCCGAGCTGCACAAAACCGTCTTCGGGACCGGCCTCCAGATTGGCGCTCCAACCGGCAAGGTCGTGCTTGCCTTCCCAGACGAAGGTTTCGGTATAAGGAGCCGTTACACTGAACGGAATGGCCCAGGTGAGTTCCATACCCGTATTCAAAACCAGATCCAAACGATAGACACCCGGTCCGACACCTTCCGGAATCAGGAAGACGAGTTCCGTGTCTGAACGGGAGACCCAGTCAACAACCTTCTTACCCTTGATAAACATGCTTTCCACCATAAACAGGTTGGTACCGGTGATGGTGAACTTCTTGCCAAGAGCGACTTCCGCCGGAAGAACCATGCTTATGGGCTCATCGTAAGTCACTTCCATCTGGGAGATGACCGTATTCCATCCATTGAGTTTTTCAATGACCACGTCGCCGGAGAGGATGGTGGGATCTGTGGTCACAATGACCTTGGTGCTGTCCAGGACGGCAATCTTGATGGGATCGCCTTCCTCGTCCAGACCATCCACCACATCCAGGGTATCCAGCGTAAACTGGCACTCAATGCCGCCCACACTCACTTTACGGATTAGTTCCAGATCTTTACCGGTGAATTCAAATTTTTCACGGGCGACAATGTTGGTGGCCGATACCGCTTCCACGGTAGGGTTCACCATCTCAATCTGGTCTACCACCACGTTGGAGCCATTGGCAAGGTGTACAACAACATCGCCGTCCGGTGCAGACTCCGGAATAACGGCAATGAGGGAATCCGGGAAAGATTCATTGTGATACTCGAATGTAGCATTTTCACCGCCAAAGGAGACGCCCTGCACCAGATCCAGGTCTTCGCCCAGAATGATGGCCCGATAACCCGCCTTGTAGCGCGGATCGTCAGACTCCTCATCGGGACCGATGGTTAATCCGGAAGGAAGGACTCCCGCCAGCGTACCGGCGACAAACGTATCACCGGCAAAGCTGGTGAACACAACGTCGCCGTCGGCTGCCTTGGCAGGCAGCGCAGCGGAAAGCTCGGTAGCGTCCCCATTCACGGTAAAGTCTTTCTGCTCTTCTCCACCGAACGTAACTTTTGCTACCATATTCAAGTAAGTACCCGTAAAGGTGAGAACGGTACCGGCCTTGACAGGCTCTTCAAACTCGGTCACATCCACAGTGGGCTTGCCCACCACAATCTCCTTGGTAGAAGGATAGATGTTGGGAATGGTGTTCTTGTCTTTGGTCTCGTCTACGTCGCAGATTTTGATGATACCGCTGGTGGCAGCTGCCGGCACATATACCTTGGTGCTGTGACGGGTTTTATCAAAAATCATGGCACCGGTGGCATAGGTAATACCGTTTCCGGAAGTGAAGATCACTTCCTGAATGTTGTTCAGGTACTCACCCTTCAGGGTAATCACATCACCCGGCATGACTTCTTCATCGCAGGTAAAGCCTTCAAAGACCATTCCCTCGATATATTCCAGGTCAAATTTTGTACTGGAAGTGTTGCCACTGGCATCGGCGACAACCACTTTGCCCACCTGGGGACCCTCCAGCGGAACGGTCACGACAATCTCGGACAGACGGCCTTGGCCTTCTCCTTTGGTAATGTCCTTGATGGGGTCCACACCAGGGATGCGGACTTCCACCACCTTATCCATATTCGTTCCAAAGAGATGCAGTTCCGCACCCCGGACCACCGGATTAGGAGACACTGCAGCCAGGGCAATGGGCCCGCTCAACTGGTCGGTATCTACTTCCTTACGGGAGCAGGAGGCCGTGGCCAGTACGGCAATCATCGCCGCTGCAAGAAAAGATAACTTGATGTATTTATTCATAGCAATGATACCTTTGAATTATTTAATAGGGACAGCACGGATGTTGTCGATCTTGAGGATGGGCTTGCAGTCCGTACCGGTCTTGCCGCCGCTTCCGCAGAGGAATAGTACCAGGGAATCGAAGGAAGCAGCCGTTACGGGAGCACCTTCAGTAAGATTACCGTTAGGCTGGTAGAGAATGGTATTCATCGGGATGGTAACCGTGATCCACTTTCCGCCGGTATGGGTTAAACCGTCGGCCCAAGGAGTATACAGGGCGCGAGGATACTTGGCGCTATCATCGCCGATATACTTGTTGTTGCAGCCACCCAGGACAGTACCACCGTCCATGGCTACTGCACCGGTCTCACCGTTGGTAACAACCGTAATGTCGGCAGGCAGGATTTGCAGGGCGCTGCCCGTCCAGGGGTGCTCTTCAGGGATATACAACTCGAACTTGTAGGCCATATTGGCAAAGTCGGAGAAGTCCGCGAAGTCGGAGAGTTTGCGGCCGAAGGAAGCCGTGAAGGGCTCCGGATTCTGCCATGCGCCCGGCCAGTATTCAAAGCTGAACTTGCCGTCGGCCCATGTGCTACCGTCACCTTTAATCTCGGTATTGCCGTCACCCAGTTGCAGGAAGTTGCCGCTGATAGCGGTATCGTCGGTGGTTACCAGCTGAGGGTGCCAACCACGGTTGTCCTCAGTGTACAGACCCGTCTTGCCGTCAAAGTCGAAGAGCAAACCGCGCTGATCCTGATACTGGAAGATGGAGCCGGACAAACCGGAATTGGTCTTTACTTTTACCAGACCGGGAGTGGCCCCGGCAGGAATGGTCAGGGTAATTTCATTCTCCGTGTAAGTGAGATCATCCACCTCTACACGGGCATCGATGCCCTGGAATTCCACATATTCCAGATCGATGAAGAAGTCACCGTAAATGTGTGCTTCCGTACCCGGTTTTGCATATTCGCAATCCATGCTGCTCACAATCGCGGACGGAGGCATTACATGAAAGTCGTACGTAACGGTATCGGGAGCCTGCGTGATGAAATAAATCAAGTCCGTTTCCACGGTTGCCTGAGTCTTCGGAATAGATACCAGCAACGTCTTGGACGTAATATAACTGGTATTCAGCACAGCCTCCTGGTCGTTGAACAGAACCTTGACGACAGAAGTCAGGTTATCACCCACTACACAGACCGTCTCATCCATGTACGCCTGGTTAATCAGGAGGTCTTTGTCGGCGTAGCGGATATAGTCGATGACGGGTTTACCACCGGTGAGGCGGAAACGATCGGGATAATCTACCCGCTCGCAGGAAGCAAAGCCCATCATAAGAACCGACAGCGCCGCGATGCCTTTGATAATATTGATCTTTTTCATTGTCTTGTCCATTAGAAATTGTACGGATAAGCTTCACGAATGTTCTCCACGTGCTCGGGAACGGCATCGGAGGCCATATTTCCATTGAATACCACATCCTCGGTAGGGAACGGAAGCTGGAAGCTGGAGGCCGTCACATTGGGATTGTCCACGTTGATGCCGGGATAACCCACGTTATCCAGCTGATGCTTTTTATTCCATACTCCAGTCTCGTAGTAACCCATATACAGGTCATCCAGACCATAGTAGGTGGAGCGGTGCTGGCTCTTAAGTTCATCGATGCAGTATTGCATGTCGTAGTAGGAGCGGCGTACATAGTCGTACCAGCGGTCTCCCTCTCCGGCCAGTTCCAGACGACGTTCCTTCCAGATGTCGTCATAGGTAATGGCATCGAGTTTATCTGCACCGGCACGCTCGCGTACCTTGTTCACATACACAAGAGCTTCGTCGGCACCATTAGTAAGGAACTTAGCCTCTGCATAAATCAGATACACGTCGGAAAGACGGATCAGGTGAGTGGGAAGCTGGTTGGCCATACGGGCAGCAGGAACACCCACAGCTGCTTTGTGGTCGGCGTTGTCACCATACAAATGCTTTACATTGTTGGCACCGGTTTGGCACTGCATATGGCCGCCAGGGCCGCCAGCGCCGTAATCATCCTTGTCATAAATGAAGCGCAGGAAGTCGAAGCCACCCTTGTCCGTCCAGAAATAATCATAGACATCACCGGGCATCATCATGGTAGCTTTGCGACGGGTATCTTTTTCTGCAATGCGGAGAGCAGGATCGTCCGTGGGCTTCACGCCAAAGGCTTCCTGAAGGTCCACAGAGGGGCCGCCCCAACCGCCCCAGACATCACCGTTCTCGTCGAAGCCCACCATGGCAAGGTCGCTCTGGAGGGTATTCTGACGAGTCCACTGCTCACCGGTAACCGTCCACTGCCAGGAGATAAGGGACTCACCCGTGGCATTATAAACGGAAGGAGCCAGACGGAACACATCGGAGAAAACCGGAGTAAGGGTACGGCCGGAATGGTCGATAACATCCTTGGCATATTGAGCAGCCTTGGTGAGATCGTCATTGCTCAGCTGACCGGACAGGCCGGCTTTGGTGAGATATACTTTGGCCAGGAGGGCTTCCGCACCATAGTAATCGATTCGCTGATTCCAGCCGGAAGTCTGCTTGGGAAGCATATTCATTGCGGTTTCAATCGTGTAGATAATATACTCGTACACGCCTTCACGATCCACCTTTTTGACCGTGTTGTATCCACCGGAGGAGAGCAACTCAGAGTTGTCGTGGATGATGGGAACCGCACCGAAGGTACGAACCATGAAGAAGTATGCGAAGGCTTTCCACACGAGAGCCTCGCCGATATACTTGCGCTTGGCGGCCTCGGAAGGGCCTTTGGCATTCTGGATGTTGTGGATAACGGTATTGGCATGACCGTTGACGGCCCACAGGGAATAGGACATGTTCACCAGGTCCACATCGGTACCATTGGTGGTAAAACTCAGATACGGGCTATCGCCCCAGTACATGTTACCGGACATCACCTCACCGATCTTGATGAAGCCACGCTGGAAATCGTACCAGGGGGAATTATACAAATAGTTCACGCCTTGCTCGCACTGGAGGTCGTTCTTGTAGAAGTTGTCCACATTGTATCCGTCCTCGGTAGGGCGCTCCAGGAACTTTTCACAGGAAACAACAGCCAGGACGGCGGCAATGATGGCAAATCCTTTATACATATTTTTCATATTCATTTCCTCCTTCTTTTAGAATGTAAAGCTTACGCCGAAAGAATACAGGGTAGGAGAAGGATAACGTCCGTTATCGACACCATAGGTAAGGCCTGTGGCATCCTGGGTGGAAGCACCCACTTCCGGATCGTAGCCCGTGTACTTGGTAAACGTGTAGAGATTCTGGATATTGCAGTACACTCTCACGTTTTCGATCTTGGCCTTCTGGAGGAGGCTCTTAGGCAAGGTGTAACCCAGGGAGATGTTCTTGATGCGCAGATAGCTGCCATCTTCCACGTAACGGGTGCTGATGCGGTCGTTGTCGTTAGGGTCGTCCGTTGTGGGACGAGGGGTCTTGGTTCCGGGATTCGCCAACTTTACATTGGTGATATCGTCGTACCAGCTATTCATGTTACCGGTTCCGTCATATACCTTGTCGGGATCGATGGGAACAAGCTGGGCACGGTCTGCAATGCTGCGAAGCTGGTTGGTCCAGGCACTGTTCATGTGTGTAAGGGTAAGGGCGTTGTAATTGAGCACCTTGTTGCCATAAGAGCCGTTGAGGAAAATGCTCAGATCCCAGTTCTTATACCTGAAGGTGTTGGTCCAACCGAAGGTGAACAGCGGGAACGGGGAACCAATGTCCGTACGGTCCTGCTCATTGATAACACCGTCATTGTTGATATCCTTGTACTTGATATCGCCAACCCACACGGTATTTCTACGGTCGAATACACCGTCTGCGGGGAGTTTTTCCGGTTTGGGAGAATTCATGATGTCTTCATAGGACTCATATACACCCTCCACAACATAACCGTAGAAGTTGTACAGGGGCTTGCCAATCTCGCTGACGCAAACGACGTCATTCCACTGGCCATAACCCACAAGGGCAGCGTTGGACGTGCCGTCCAGGCCCAGCAGTTTGTTGCGGTTGAAGGAGAACTGAAGATTGGAATCCCAGCTGAAAGAGCTCGTGGAAATCGGGTGGGTGTCCAGGGTGATTTCAATACCCTTGTTCTCAATGGAACCATAGTTGCCCTTAGGAGCAGCGAGAGCGGAAGAACCGTTACCCTGGGTACCCATATAGGACGGAAGCTGCATGCCCATGAGCATGTCATCGGAACGCTTGTAGTAAGCATCTACGGTGAGGTTGATCTTGCTTTCCAGGAAGCTCAAATCCAGACCCACGTTGAACTGCTGCTGCTTTTCCCAGCGAATGGACTCGTTCGGGATATTGGCGGGACGATAACCAACGCCCAGGGCGGAAGGCATGGAGCTCAGCGCAGAACCCCAGGCATAGGCGCCGATGTTCGCGTTACCAGTCTGGCCCCAGCCAAAGCGGAGCTTACCACTATTGACAACGCTCTTTGCGGCTTCGAAGAACTTCTCGTTGGAGAACTTCCAGGCAAGGGCAAAGGAGTGGAAACCGGCCCAACGGTTCTTGGGACCAAAGTTGGAGGAACCATCGTAACGGAACGTGTAGGTTCCGATGTAACGGTCGTCGTAGTTGTAGGTCTCACGGGTAAAGAAGGAAGCCATGGCGGCCGAACCGAAACCGGAGCCAACCTTGGCCGAATTGCTGTCGCCCAGGGAGACATTGTGTACGTCGTCCGAAGGAAGGTCTGTGGTGGCACCGCTCAGATAATCCCAACGGGACTCCCAGAGTTCCTGACCCAACATGGCGGAGAAGCTGTGCTTTCCGAAGGTGTTGGAATAAGTGATATAGTTTTTGAGCTGCCAGAAATAGTTGCTGTTCTTTTGGCTTCTCATGGCATTCTGCGTGCGCTTCCAGCCACCCAGGTCTACCATGGGCTCATAGCGGGTAGCCTTGGAACCGCTGACATCGAAGCCCAGTTCAGAGCGCCATACGAGGTGCTTGATGGGAGTGACCTCCGCGTAGATGTTACCGGTGAGTTTCTGGCGGTCCAGACGACGCTCGTTCAGCATGGCGAGAGCGACCGGGTTGGGGCTGGTGTAGCCTTCCCGAACGGTGGAGGAATAGTTGCCGTAAACATCATAAACGGGGATGTCGGGCAGCGTGGTGAGGGAGTAGTAGATGAGACCTTCATTGGAGTCGGCCAGTTTCAGGTCATCCTTGGTATTGGCATAGGTCACATTGAGACCCAGTTTGAGCCATTTCTTGAGTTGAGCGTCCAGGTTGGTACGGACGGAGAAACGGCGGAAGTTGGAACCGATGATGGTACCTTCCTGGTTCATGTAAGAACCGGACACATAGTACTGCACCTTGTCCGTGCCGCCCTGGGCGCTGATCTGGTGCTGGTGCTGGAGTGCCGTACGGAAGATTTCATCCTGCCAGTTGGTACCTTTGCCCAGAATGGAAGGATCGGCGTACAGCGCGTTCTCTGTACCAAAGACCCCCTGGGCAATCATATCGTTATAATAGGCTGCATAATCGCGGAGATTCATCATGTCCAGCCGCTTGGTCTGGCGGGCGATGGCAAACATGCCATCGTAGGTGAACTTGGCGTCACCGGCCTTACCACGCTTGGTGGTGATGAGCACAACACCGTTAGCACCCTGGGCACCGTAAATAGCGGTGGCAGAGGCATCCTTCAGGATTTCCATGCTCACGATATCGGCAGGGTTGATGGTGGACAGCGGGGAGATGGTAGACACCTTACCGTTACCCAGGGCATCGCCCAGACCGAAGTCTGCACCGGAATTACCACCACCCTGCATAATCACGCCGTCGATGACGTACAGCGGCTCCGCATTGGCGTTGATGGTGGCTTGACCACGCACGCGGATGGAGGAGCTGGAACCCGGAGCACCGGAAGTCTGTACCGCGGTAACACCGGCTGCACGGCCCTGGAGGGACTGGTCGATGTTGGTGATGATGGAGCCCTTGATGGCGTCTTCCTTCATGGAGACGGATGCGCCGGCAAGGTCGCTCTTCTTCATGGTACCGTAACCCACGACGACAACCTCGTCCAGGAATTCGGTATCCTCTTTCAGGACAACGTCGATGACTTTTTGCGCGCCAACGGCGATTTCCTGCGTTGCATAGCCGATGGAAGAGAATACGAGTGTAGCGCCGGGCTTCACTGTAATCGCGTAGTTTCCATCGATGTCTGTGATGACACCATTGTTGGTGCCCTTCTCCACGACAGACACGCCGATTGCCGGTCCCTGGGCATCAGAGACGTTACCCGTCACCTTGTTCTGTGCGAACAGGGCCGTAGTGGCAAGGAGTGCCAGCATGAAGGTCACAAATTTTTGTTTCATGCTACTAGATTTTGGGTTAATAATTAGTTATTGTTTAAGGTTTTGTATTGCATTTTTAAGGATGTCCACGGTGGTGTCCGTGACATACACGCCGTTGAGGCCCTGGGCCTCCTGGGCCGGGTCTCCGGTGTAAGGGTCTCCGCTCTCCCACTGCTCGTGCAGCGGTACGGCAAACCCGCTCCAGCCCCAGAAGTTGGCGCCCTGCAGCGTCTCCCCTACCTGGCTGAAGAGGTACTTATAATAGGTATCACGCGCACGTGTAGTGGCGCTCATGGCCGGGGAAAAGCCGTCCCGCGGGAACCCGAATTCCTCGCACACCAGCGGCAGGCCCAGTTCCTGCGCAAGCGTAGCATGCTGCGCCAGGTATTCCGCCGTTTTGCCGATAGCGGCATCCAGGGTACCTTCCAGGTCTTCTGCACTGGCCCAGCTCCAGTTGTAGGGCCAGATATGGATGGTCATGTAGTCTACGCCGGGAATGGTGTTGATGCGGCGAACCAGGTCCCAGTCCTGCTCACTGCCCATCCAGCCCTCGTTGCCGGTGGAGAGCATATGATTGGGGTCTATTTCCTTGATAATACGGGCCGCTTCCGTGAGCCAGCCAATAAAGCCGTCCTGGATTTGTTTGTCGTCCGAAAAACAACGGGGCTCGTTGCCGATTTGCCAGGAGAAGATGGCGGGATCTTCCTTGTAGGGCTTGCCGGTGAGGCTGTTGGTGCGCCCCACGATGGCCCTTACGTGATTAAAGAAGAGCTGCTGGGCTTCCGTGGAGGTTTGGAACTTACGCATTTGCTGCATGAAGGGCCAGTAGCCGTCCACGAGCGGGATGAGGGCTTTTTCACCGGTCCCCCACTCCAGATACTGGCCATAGCCGCCGCTCCACTCCCAGGAGTTGTTCAGAAAAAGGACCGCCTGCATGTCCCGTTTGCCCAATTCCACTAAAAAACGGTCCAAACCTGTCAATAAAGTATCATTGTACACACCCGGGGCGGTTTGCAGGGTGGGCTCCACGCGCGAGAATACGCCCGAAGGGCCGTCTGCGCCCACCAGGACGCGAAGGTTGGTTACTCCCAGGGATTTGAGGGTATCCAATTCGCGCGTAAGGCGCGCATAATCACCCCCTTGGCCGTCACTGGCCAGAATGGGCCCGTACCAGAAGTTGGTTCCGATATAGGTGTACGGATTACCGTTTTTGAGGAATTGCCCCCCCCTCGTGCTCACGAAGGAAGGTGCTGCACTGCAAGCAGATATGGCAAGGGCGAGACAGGCCCCAAGCACAGTGTTTAGTGTTAGTTTCATTATGTTGGCCGACATAATCGTTTATCTAATGCAAATTTAGTTTGATTTGCACGGGTAAACTAATACGAATTTAGCCAAGAATGATACTTTTTTAACAACTACACAAAGACCTTGGTTTTCTTGAAAAGCGTACGGAAATCCCGCGGTGTATACCCGCGTTTGGCCTTGAACACCCGGTTGAAATTGGACAGATTGTTGAAGCCGCAGCTGTAGCAGACCTCGGAGACGTTCTGCGTGGTATCCACCAGGAGCCGGGCGGCGTTTCCCAGCCTGATATCTATAATATAGTCCACCACCGTGCGGCCGGTGCGCTGACGGAAAAAGCGGCTGAACGCACTGGGAGCCATGCCCGCCAGGGCCGCTAAATCTTCCAGGCGGATTGCTTCTGCATAATGCTCGCTGATATACTGCTCCACCTTTTTAATCCGGCGGCTCTGCGTGTTGTCGTCGGCCCGGGCAAAGGAACTGCTGGCAAGGACGCGGGAATCCTCCGCCCCGGCCAGCTCGTGCATCATCTTGAGGAAGCTCATATACTGCTCAAACGGCTCTGTCTCATGGGCCAGCGTATCCAGCTGGGGGTATACGCGCATGATGGTTTTCAGGGAAAAGGTGAGCCCCAGGCGTGCCCGCCGCAACATCTGGTGGATGCCGCTGAAAATGTTTTTGTCCATGCCCGGGCCGTCAAAAAGGTCCCGGGCAAACTGGATGGTGATTTCCCGCACGTCGCCGGCGGTGCAGGCGCCCTGCTCCCAGGCATGTTCCAGTTCTTCCCCGGCCACCAGCGTGAGTTCATACTCGCCGATGGTTTCCACGCTGTCCCCCACCACACGTTTTACGCCCGCGCCGTTCTCGATGAAATTGAGTTCATAGTCCATGTGGGAATGGAGCGGGTACAGGAACTCGCTCTTGTGCCTTTCCACAATGTACAGGCAGTCTTTTTCCGTGATGGGGGTAATTTCCCGTAAAACGGCGTTCATCGCTTTAGTGTTTTTGCAAAGTTAAAAATTTTTGATACTATTTTCACATGCTTTTTTCTTTTTTTGCAAAATTCTGCATATCTTGCAGGAAATATATTGTAGCCACATGAAACTGACCCTTTTCCTTGCTGCAGCGCTCCTGCTGCTTCCGCTGAACACAGAGGCCCGTAAAGCCAAAAAATTCACCCATGAAACCGTAGCCATTCCCGCCGTGGAGCGGCAGGTGGTAGCCGTAGAAACGGAGCATACCGCCCTCATCCTCCTGGTTCAGGAGAACGGTCTGGTAAAGAACCTGCATTATGGGGCACCCATGGGAGACCCCGGGCAGTATTTGGGCATGGCCTTTTCCCAGGAAGACTACAACAGCTGCGAGGGCATGGCCTACCCCGCCACCGGCGGCCGCTATATTGGCGAACCCGCCCTGCAGGTAAAGTATGCCGATGGCACCCATAATACAGAGCTGTATTTTACCGGCAGCACCGTGGAGAAGCGGGAAGGCTGCGTCAGCACCGCCATCGACCTCAAAGATTATGTGACCGGCCTGCAGGTGAAGCTGGTGTACAACGCCTATACAAAGGAGGACGTAATTACCATTCACACAGAGATTTGCAACGGCGGAGCCAAGCCCGTGGAACTGCTGAACTACGCATCGTCGGCCCTGTATCTGGATGCCAAGGATTACCTGCTGTCCCATACCTGGGGCTCCTGGGCGCAGGAAATGCAGCTGGAGCAGGAGGTGCTGGGGCACGACCTTAAAGTAATCGAGAGCCGCCGCGGGGTGCAGGCCACCCAGGGCAACAACCCCTCGTTCCTTTTAAGCCTGAACACCCGGGAGTTCAGCGAAACCGCCGGCGAGGTCATTGCCGGCGCCCTGGCCTGGAGCGGCAACTTCCGCCTGAGCTTCGACCGCGATGCCGCCGGACGCCTCACCATCCTTACCGGCATCAGCCCGTATGCCAGCGCCTGGCCCCTGGCCGCCGGCGAGCGTTTTGAAACCCCGGAAATGATTTACACCTGGTCCTGCGAGGGCGCCGGCGGAGCCTCCCGCAACCTCCACCGCTGGGCCCGGAAATACAGCGTGTACGGCGGCGGGGAGGTGAATCCCACCCTGCTCAACAGCTGGGAAGGCGCCTACTTCACCTTTACCACGGAAACGCTCCTTCGGATGATTGACGATGCCGCCGGGATGGGCCTTGAGATGTTTGTGCTGGACGACGGCTGGTTTGGGAACAATTTCCCCCGCAACTCCGACAACGCCGGCCTCGGGGACTGGGAGGTCAATGTGAAAAAATTGCCGGAAGGCATTGACTATGTAGCCTCCTACGCCCATTCCAAGGGGCTTAAGTTTGGCATCTGGATAGAGCCGGAAATGGTGAATCCGGACTCGGACCTGGCCCACGCCCATCCGGAATGGGTGGTGCAAAGCCCCGGCCGCGAAATTTATCAGGGCCGCAACCAGTGGGTGCTGGACCTGGCCAACCCGGCCGTAGAAGACTTTGTCTTTGGCATCTTTGACCGCACCATGCAGCTGGCCCCTAACATCGACTACATCAAATGGGACTGCAACCGCGTTATCCAAAGCTTTGGCAGCCCGTACCTGGGCGCCGCGCAGGACAAATTCTACATTTCCTATGTCCAGGGCCTGTACAACGTGATGCGCCGCATCCGGGAGAAATACCCGCACGTGCTGGTTCAGTGCTGCTCCTCCGGCGGCGGCCGCGTGGACTACGGGTCCCTTCGCTACTGCAACGAGGTCTGGACCTCGGACGATACCGACGCCCTCCAGCGGGCCTTCATCCAGTATTCCCAGAGCCTCACCTACCCCGCCTGCATCATGGCCTCGCACGTTTCCACCGTGCCCAACCATCAGACCAGCAATGTGACCCCGCTCAAGTTCCGCTTTGACATGGCCTGCTCCGGCCGCCTGGGCATGGAGCTCCAGCCCCGGAACCTCTCCGGGGAGGAACGTGCCCTGGCGGAGCGCTGTATCGGCTCGTATAAACAGTACCGGGACCTGGTGTTCCGCGGAGACCTGTACCGCTTTGCATCGCCCTATGACTCCAATTATTACGGGGCCATGTACGTGTCGGAAGACAAGTCCCGCGCCGTGGTGTTCACCTACTGCGTGGCCTTTGAGCCCCGCACCGTAGGCGGCAAAGTGTTCCGCCTGCAGGGCCTGGACCCGAACCGTAAATATAAGGTAGTGGAGCAGAACGTGGACAACTCCTGCTGGTGGGGAAACGGCCAGTCCTTCACGGGCGCCTTCCTCATGGGCGGCGCCTTCAACCCGCGCCTCCCCCAGCTCTACTCTTCCGCCGTTTTCGTGCTGGAAGCCGAATGATTTTTACAAAAAAAGGCTATCTTTGCACGCTAAAAACAAAAAAATGAAAAAACGGAAACTTATCGGCATTCTTATTTTGCTGCTTGCCGTCGCCGTTCCCGCCATGGCCGTATTCACCGGCATGGGCCTGGACGCGACGCTGTTCAACCTCCGGAGCGAACTGTATCACGAATACAAGCGCCTGGACAGCACGCGGGAGCAGCAGCGGGAAAATTACGAAATCCAGCACCAGAAGATGGTGGACATTGTCAAAAAGTGCAACGACCTGTCCCTGATGCTGTATTCCCAGAAGCAGGAATATGCTTTTGACATCAGCTATGCGCTGGAGAAAGTAAGCGAGGAATACAAAGATTTCAACGCAAACCGCACCCCGTACGACCGCATCGTATTCTCCCTGGATGTGGAGATTAACCGCTATGCACGCCTGATTGAATCCCTCCGCCGCCTTCCTCCCGAACTCCTGGACGTGGAAGTGGTGCCGGACAGCCTGGCCTACCACAACGACTCGCTGGACGTGCACCTGCGGCAGAACGAGAGTCTTCTGGAGCAGGATTTGCACGAACAGGTGGCCGGCGTCCTGGCCATGAATGCCGCACGGGACACCGTTTCCCGGGAGGAACGCACTCCGGCGTTCATCCTGAGCGAGGTGGGCCAGGCCGACCGCGACTCCTGCCTGCGGTACGCCGCCGAACTGCTGAAGATGTATGCCGAGACACGGGAACTGGTGATGGCGGACAGCACCCATTACCGGGAAGCCCGGCTGCGCATGGAAGAATCCTACAAATATGCCCGGGAGTACTACGGCATCATCGAGGACAAAGTGTTCGTAGAGGGCCAGACCCCTTGGTTCACCATCCTGTCACAGCCCGGCAAATACTGGAAGAACACCAAGGCGGCCATGAACGAGAAATACAGTTTCTCCGATATCGGGAAGGCACTTTTCAAAGATCAGGTGGATTACAGCGAAGAAGAAATTGTCAACAATACCCGGCTGGTGAACTCGGCCAGAATTTACTGGCTCATCGTGTATGTCCTGGTCTTCTTCCTCCTGTGGGGCCTGTCCGCCCTGGTGATGTGGCCTGCGTACAAATTCATCAAGCCGCTGAAAAAGCGGGTGGCCAAAGAGCAGAAGCGGTACATCGCCTTGCTGCTGGGCTGCATCCTGTTCATGGCCGTCACCTTTGAGAGCACCGACGACGACATTGCGCTCAAGGCCATGCACATCATGTACACCTTCTTCGGCCTGCTCGTGGCCATCAACACGGCCCTCCTCATCCGGGTGAAACCGGCCAAGCTCAAACACAGTGTCCGGATTTACCTGCCCACCATTTGCACGGCCCTGTTTGTCATCAGCTGCCGGGTGCTGTTTGTGCCCAATGCCTTCTTGAACATGTTCTTCCCGCCCCTGCTCCTGGCCATGGCGCTGTGGCAGCTCATCGCCAATCTCAAGCGCAGCCACAAGGCAGACCTCACGGACGCGGTGCTGGGATGGATTTCCTTCGTCATTACGGCCATTGCCCTCATCATCGGACTGGCGGGCTATATTTTCCTGTCCCTTATCATCCTGGTATGGTGGTATTTCCAACTGGGACTCATCCTGGCCATCCTCTCTGTCTGGGACCTGACCCTCCTGTACAAGGAAAAGCGGCTGAACAAGCGCCTGGAGGCCTACAGCGCCAAGATTACCTTCGTGTCCGGGCAGGACAAGGACAATCTGCTTTTCGGAGCCTCCTGGTTCTACGACCTCATCCGTGAAGTCCTGATACCGCTGATGGCGCTCAGTTCGCTTCCCGTCTGTGCCTATTGGGCCCTGGGCGTGTTCGAATTCAGGGATTTGTACCTGACCATCTTCGAGAAGCCTTTCCTCACCCAGGGCGAATTCCAGGTTTCCATTTTCAACATCCTGTTCCTGATAGAGATGTTCCTGGTGTTCCGCTATGTGAACAAAGCCGTCCACACCCTGTGGCAGGTCCTCGCATACCACCGCTACCTCCGCAAACATGAGAAAAAGACCGTTCGCGCCAATGAGATTAACCTCTCCCTGGGCAACAGTCTCATCAGCGTCTTTATCTGGTTTGTCTATGCAGACCTGTTCATTGTAACGCTGCACATCCCTACAGGGGCCCTGGGCCTCATTGCCGGCGGCCTGAGTGCCGGTATCGGTCTGGCCCTCAAGGATATCATCAACAACTTCATTTATGGTATCCAGCTCATGGGCGGACGCCTCAGGGTGGGCGACATGATTGAATGCGACGGCATCCGCGGCAAGGTGGCTTCCGTCAGTTACCAGACCACCCAGATTCAGTCCGTGGGCGAGGTGATTATCTCCTTTACCAACACCGCTCTCTTTAACAAGAACTTCAAGAACCTCACGCGCGGCAGCGCCTACGAGTATGTGAGCGTGCCGGTAGACGTAAGCTACGGTACAGATATCCAGAAAGTGCGCGAGCTGCTCATCGAGGCCAGTCAACAACTCCAAGGCAAGGACAAGTATGGCCGCGACATCGTAGATCCCAAACGCGGGGTCAGCGTGGGGCTTTCCGAATTTGGAGACAGCGGCATCACCGTGGCCCTCAAACAGTTTGTACTGGTAGAGGAACGGTGGGGCTATGCCAACCGCGCCCGCGAGCTCATCTACAATGTGTTGAATGAAAACGGCATCACCATCCCGTTCCCGCAGTGCGATGTGCACATGATTCCGGAAGGGAAATAACGAAAAAATAGTCCCCGGCGCCTTGGCCGGGGATTCTTTTTAATACGCCGTTTGGCGCGAGATATTCAGCTGCTGGATTTTGTAGGGATCGCCGCCGGAAGACGTGGCGTAAATGGTTACCTGGAACAGTTCCCCTCCGGCATTGAGCTGGCCAATCATGTATTTCTTGTTGGCCTCCGAGGCTTTGTGCGTAACCGTGAAAGAGCGGGGCGTATTGGCCTCAAAGAAACTGCGCAGGATTTCGCGGGCCTGTTTTTTGGAACAGTTGCGGGACGACGAGATAATGGTGACGTCCAGATTGTCTGCGAACCAGGAGGAAAGCGAAGCGGCATCCCCTGCGGCCATGTATTTGGTAATGGAGGAGAAGACGGCAAAACCGTCGTCCTGCTTGAGGCGCTGGGCCTGCACGCTGGTGGTAAAGAAAGACTGGGCATGCGCCGTATAGCCCATGCCCAACAGGGCACCGGCTACCACGAGCATATGGAATCTTTGTTTCACCAACGGTTTATCTTGCAAATTCCGCGCCGAATTGTTACTTTTGTGACGATATGAACATTATTCTTGTGACGGTTGGGAAAACCGACGTGAAATGGGTAAAGGAAGGCCTGGATTTGTACACGTCCCGGCTCAAGCACTATGTGCCCTTTTCCGTAACGGAAATACCGGAACTCAAGAAAGTATCGGCCCTTACCCAGCAGCAAATCAAGGAGAAGGAAGGGGAACTCATCCTCCGGCAAGTGGGCCAGGGAGACACGCTGATCCTTCTGGACGAGCACGGAAAGGAGTTCCGGAGCCTGGAATTTGCCGCGTTCATGGAAAAGCAGCTTGCCGCCGGCGGGCGCAACCTCATTTTTACGATCGGCGGCGCCTACGGTTTTTCCGATGACGTGTACGCGCGCGCCCAAGGAAAGATTTCCCTCTCAAAAATGACGTTCTCGCACCAGATGGTCCGCACGATATTTGCAGAACAGCTGTACCGTGCGTTCACCATCCTGAAAGGTGAACCCTACCACCATGAATAAAACCAGATACATCCGGCTGTGGTCCGGCGTCGTGCTCATTGCCGTCGCCGTAGCGGTGTTTGCCGCCTCCTTCTTCACAGGCGGCCGGAGCAACGTGGAGCTGGCCGCAGAGGAGATGGGTCTCAAGGTGGAAAAGCGCCTCCGTACGCTGGACCGCTATATCGACAAGGGCTTACATACCGGCATCTCCGAATGGATGGCGCTGGACGGCCTGCCGGAAGACATGGTGGTGTACCGCTATGTGGATGACACCCTGCAAAGCTGGGCCAACCAGTTCCCCATCCGCAGCGACGACATTCGGCCGCAAACCCTGGTGAACCGCCTGGGAGACAGCCGGGGCAATTTCTCGTCGCCCCTGAAAGACGCCACGGCGGAGCTCCATTACGTGAACCACGGGCCCAAATGGTATCTGGAAAAGAAGGTGCAGGGGGACGGCTGCACCATCATCGCCGGCCTGGAGATTGTGAACGAGCTGCAAGCCGGCTCGCTCAACGGCATCAACCGGCACTTCGGGGCCGACCAACACTACACCGTCCGGCCGCTCTCGGAAGGCACCGGGGCATCGGTGACGGTTGGCGGCACGCCGCTGTTCAAGCTCACCGCAGAAACCCTCTCGGAAAGCGGCCAGCGGCATTCCACCCTGCTGTGGATAGCCCTGGGGCTGCTTATCGTGGGCCTGGTGCTTCTTCTGGTGTCCCATCCCACGCTCTCCACCCTGGGCGTCACCGTGCTCCTGCAGGCCTGTGCCCTCACCGGCATGTACCTGTACGGGCGCGGACTCAGCGCCTCCACCCAGCTGTTTTCTCCCCTGCTGTACGCCGACGGTCCCCTGTTCTACTCGCTGGGCGCCGTCCTGCTGGTGAACCTGGGCATCACGCTGCTGGTGCTGGATATGTATCTGGTCCGATGGACCTTCCTCAAGGCCCTGCGGGAAAAGCCCCGCCCGGTGCTGCAAGGGGTGCTCGTAGCGGTCCTGGTCCTTATGACCGCGGCCATCGGCACGTACATGCACCTGATTTTCCGCAGCATTACCGTCAACTCCAGCATCAACCTGGAGCTGTATAAGGTGGGCCTGCTGAGCGGCTACACGGCCACCGTATACCTGTCGTTCCTGGCCCTGTCCATTGCGGTTCCGCTCCTGGTGCAAATGCTCTCGCCCCTTGTGCGTTCGCTCACGGGCCTTCGCTACGACATGTTCTCGGCCCGCGGACGCGTGTGCTACGCCCTTGTGGTGGGCGTATATTTTGTGGTGGCATCGTCCTACTTTGGCTTCCAGAAGGAGCAGCGGCGCGTAGACGTATGGGCCAACCGCCTGGCCATGGACCGCGATATTGCCCTGGAAATCCAGCTGCGGAGCGTGGAAAACGCCATTGCGGCAGACCCTATGATTGGCGCCCTGTCGGTCATCGAAAGCAGCGCCGGTATCATCCAGGGCCGCCTGGTGAGCGCCTACATGGGCCGCATTTCACAGGACTACGACATTGCCGTGCAGCTTCCGGACGACGTAAGCGCCACCGCCCTGTTCCAGGACCGCATCCGGAGCGGCGTACGGCTGGGCGAGAATTCCCACTTCTTTTACAGCACAATAGGCAGCGGACGCACCTCCTATACCGGCCTGTTCACCTATTATGTGAAGGACAAGGGCGCGCACTCGGTGCTGGTGACGGTGGAATCCAAGCACAACCGCGAGGACCGCGGCTACCTGAGCCTGCTGGGCATCGCGGACCCGGGACGCGTGTCGCTGCCGCCGGTGTACTCCTGGGCCAAATACGTGGATGGCCGGCTGGTGCAGTACAAGGGCCTGTATCCCTACCCCACCGTTTATTCGGACCGCCTTAAAGTACTGGAAAGCAATGCCGTAGCGCATGTAGACCTGGAAGGCTGGTGCCACTTTATGCACAATGTGTCGGAAGGGGAAATCATTGTGCTTTCCCGCCCCAGCACCGAATGGCTGTATTATGTGGTGGAGGGCTTCCTCTTTGCCATCCTGGCCTTCCTCCTGCTGTCCATCCTCACCTGGCGGCCGCACGGCAGCGGAGAAAAACGCTACTACCAGACGCGGATCAGCCTGGTGATGTACCTTTCGCTCCTGGTCACGCTGGTGGCCATGGCCGGCTTCTCCGTCTGGTTTGTCTACAAGCGCAACAATGCCGATATGGAAAGCATCATGACCTCGCGCATCAATGCGCTGCAGGGCATGTTGCAGGAGCGCCTGCGGCAGGTGGAAGACCCGGAAGAGGTGCGTACCACGGCCGTTCTGGCGGCGGTGGAAGGCGTGGGGAACAACCTCAAGTGCGACATCTCCCTCTTCGACCTTTCCGGGCGCGTAGTCATGAGCACCACCCCGGAAGTGTACGACCGCATGATTCTTGGACACCGGCTGGACGATGCCGCCTACATGCAAATCATGTACAGCCACAAGCGCTTTTACATGCACCGGGAACGGGCGGGCCGGCGCAGCTACTATGCCCTGTACGCCCCTGTGATGAACAGCAGCGGCCGCATGGTGGCCATTGTATCGTCCCCCTTCACCGACATCACCCACGACCTGGAAACGGAGGCCATCCTGCACATTGCCACCGTCATTACCATTTTCCTGCTGCTCCTGATGATTTCCCGCTTTGTCACCTTTGAAGTGGTGAGCCGGCTGTTCCGCCCCATCGCGGAGCTGCGCCGGAAGATGACCGTAACGGACGTAGACCACCTGGAGCCGCTGGAATACAACCAGGAGGACGAAATTACGCCCCTGGTGCAGGCCTATAACCGCATGGTGCGGGATCTGGGCGAGAGCTCCCGCCGTCTGGCGCAGGTGGAGCGCGACAAAGCCTGGACGGACATGGCGCGGCGCGTGGCGCACGACCTCAAAAACCCGCTTACGCCCATCAAACTGCAGCTCCAGATGCTCATGCGCATGAAAGCCACCGGCAACCCCGCCTGGCAGGAGCGCTTTGACGAAGTGGCGCAAACGGTGCTGTATCATGTAGATTTGCTGGCCGACTCCGCCGACCAGTTCTCCACCTTCGCCAAGATGTACGACCAAAAAGCGGAGCGCCTGGACCTGGACGCCCTTATCCGGCAGGAAGTGGACCTGTTTGACTCCCGGGACGACATTCAGCTGGACTATTTCGGCCTTTCCGGGGCCTATGTAATGGCGCCGCGCCCGCAGCTCACCCGCGTGGTGGTGAACCTCCTTACCAACGCCATCCAGGCCATTGACGGGAACGCGGGCGACAAACGCCTGGTGGTGTCGCTGCGCAACGCCACCGAAGACGGCTTCTACGACATTGTGGTAGAGGACAACGGCCCGGGAGTGGACGCCGCCAACCAGGATAAGATTTTTACGCCGGACTTCACCACCAAAACCAGCGGGAGCGGCCTGGGGCTGGCCATTTGCCGGCGCATTGTGGACCACTGCGGCGGGTCCATTTCCTACAGCAAGTCCTTCAACCTGGGCGGTGCCTGCTTTACGGTAAAATACCCCAAGGCATAGGCAGGGGGTTTCAAAAAAAATGAATATATTTGTAGAAAGATACTGAGACGATGAAAGTTCTGATTGTAGACGACGAACGGGCCATCCGTTACTCCCTCAAGGAAATCCTGGAGATGGAAGGGTACCAGGTAGAGGCCGCAGAAAACGGCAAGGAAGGCCTGGAGAAGGCAGAAAAAGAAAAGTACGACGCCATCTTCTGCGACATCAAAATGCCGGAGATGGACGGAACGGAGATGCTGGGGAAACTCATCGAGGACGGCGTGGAAACGCCGGTTGTCATGATTTCCGGCCATGCCGATATTTCCACGGCGGTGGACTGCATCAAAAAGGGCGCCTTCGACTTTATTGAAAAGCCGCTGGACCTGAACCGCATCCTGATTACCCTCAAAAACGCTACGGACAAGGCCAAGCTGGTCACCCAGACCAAAATCCTGAAAAAGAAGATTTACGGCCGGGAGATGATTGGTGCTTCGGCCCCGATGGAGCACCTGCGGGAGATGATTGGCAAGGTGGCCCCCACCCAGGCCAGCGTGCTTATCACCGGCCCCAACGGTTCCGGTAAAGAGCTGGTGGCCCAAAGCATTTACCAGCTCAGCGAGCGCTCCATGATGCCCTTCGTGGAAGTGAACTGCGCGGCCATCCCGTCGGAACTCATTGACAGTGAACTGTTTGGCCACAAGAAAGGCTCCTTCACATCGGCCATCAAAGATCATAAGGGCAAGTTCGAGCAGGCAGACGGCGGCACCATTTTCCTGGACGAGATTGGCGACATGTCCCTGCCGGCGCAGGCCAAGGTGCTGCGCGTACTGCAGGAGCGCAAACTTACCCCGGTGGGCGGCGACAAAGAGATTACGGTAGATGTCCGCGTGATTGCCGCCACCAACAAAAACCTGCAGGAAGAGATTCAGAAGGGCAATTTCCGCGAAGACCTGTACCACAGGCTCAGCGTCATTGTCCTCAAGGTGCCGGCCCTGGATGCGCGCAAGGAGGATATTCCGCTGCTGATTGGCCATTTTTCCGAACGCATTTGCGCAGAGAGCGGCAAGCCCGTACGCGAATTTTCGCCGGAGGCCATAAAACTGCTTACAGAGCGCGCCTGGCCCGGCAACATCCGTGAACTGCGCAACGTGGTGGAGCGCCTCCTTATCCTGGGCGGTTCTCCGGTCACGGCGCAAGACGTAAAAGACTATGTAATATGAGCATTCCCGATATCATCATTGCCGTAGACGGTTATTCATCGACCGGGAAAAGCACTTTCGCCAAAATGGTGGCTGCGGAGTTTGGCTTCCTGTATCTGGACAGCGGCGCCATGTACCGCGGCGTGGCCCTTTGCGCCCTGGAGGCGGGGCTCGCGCACGAGGATGCCACGTTTGACGAGCAAGGATTACAAGCCCTTCTGCCGTCGCTGGAGCTGCATTTCCGCCGGGAGGAGGGTGCCACGAAACTCTTCCTCGGGGACCGTTGTATTGAGGGCGAAATCCGCACGCTGGGCGTGTCCAAGTTTGCCAGCCCGGTGAGCGCCCTGCCGTTTGTGCGCCATTTTGTGGACGATAAACTCCACGGTTTTTCCGCCGGGGGGCGCGTCATCATGGACGGCCGGGACATTGGCACCACCGTTTTCCCCAACGCAGAGGTAAAGATTTTCATGACGGCGGAGCCCGCGGAGAGGGCCCGTCGGCGCTACGAAGAGCACCTTGCCAAGGGAGAAAACGTAACGCTGGAGGAGGTTCGGGCCAATCTGGAAGAACGCGATTACCGGGATTCCCACCGGGAAACCTCGCCCCTCCGCCAGGCCGCAGACGCTTATGTGCTGGACAACACGCACATGACCCTGCACGAGGAACTGGTGTGGATGCTGGGCCTGCTGCAAGGAAAATTCGGCCTGCTGGAAAGCCCCGGTCTGTCATGGTAAGCGTAGAAATCGACCGCGGTTCCGGCTTCTGCGGGGGCGTTATCCGGGCCATTACCCGGGCCGAGGAATACCTGAGCTCCCATTCGCGCATGTATTCGCTGGGCGATATCGTCCATAATGAGGCAGAACTCTCCCGCCTGGAGCAGCGCGGGCTCATCACGGTTAAGCGTTTGTCGGAAGTACCCGAGGGAGGCACGGTGCTCATCCGGGCGCACGGGGAACCGCCTTCCACCTATCAGGAGGCCGCCCGGCGCAAGCTGGAAGTCATTGACTGCTCCTGCCCGGTGGTGCTGCAACTGCAAAAACACATCCGCGAAGCCTATGCCTCGCTGCACGCAGAAGGCATGCATGGGCAGGTGATTATTTTTGGCCGCGTGGGTCACGCAGAGGTGCTGGGCCTGCTGGGGCAGGTAGGCGGAGACGCCCTGGTGGTAGAGAACGAAGCCATGCTGCTGCAGGCACTGCCCCAGCTGGATTTTTCCCAGCCCATGGCCATTTTCTCCCAAACCACCAAGAGCCCGTCCGAGTATGCGGCTATCTGCCAGCTGTTGCGGGAGCGGGGCGCACAGCTTGTGGTACACGACACCATTTGCGCGCAGGTGGCCAATCGGCACCAGCGGCTGCTCTCCTTTGCCCGGGAGCACGACATTATTCTTTTTGTGAGCGGGCGGTCATCGTCCAACGGAAAAGTGCTCAGCGACCTGTGCCGCAGCGTGAATCCGCGCACCTATGTAATTGGCGGCACGGAAGAAATCAACCCGGCCTGGTTCAGTGACCAAGACCGGGTTGGAATTTGCGGCGCTACTTCTACGCCCAAATGGCTGCTGGAAGAAGTAGCGAATTACTTGACGCGCTGGCCGTAGGAACGGTCCGTGGTGTTTACGGTGATAACCTCGCCGGTTTCGATGAACAGCGGAACCATGATTTTGGCACCGGTTTCCAGGGTGACTTCCTTGAGGGCGCTGGTAGAGGCGGTGTTGCCCTTCACGGCAGGCTCACTGTAGGTAACTTCCAGGGTTACATAGGTGGGCAGTTCGCAGGTGAGGCAGCGCTCTTCCGGCTCAGTCATGAACATCATTTCCACGTGCTGGCCTTCTTTCATGAGGTCCGCGTTGTCCACGACATCGTGCGGGAGGGTGATTTGCTCGTAGGTTTCCTCGTGCATGAAGTTGAATGCCTCGCCGTCGTCATAGAGGAACTGGTAGGGGCGACGCTCCACGGAGATGGTGTCCAGTTTGACACCGGCAGTGAAGGTATTCTCCAGGATACGGCCGTTTTCCAGGTTACGCAGTTTGGTTTTCACAAAGGCAGGGCCTTTACCGGGTTTCACATGCTGGAAGTACACAACAGCGCAAGGTTTGCCGTTGAACATGATGTACATTCCGTTCTTCAGATCAGCAGTTGTTGCCATAAGATTGGTATTTGGTTTTAACTTAAACTTCGAAATAACTCACAAAATTAATGATTTATCACTTTTCCTGCAAATTTTCTTTTGCAAACTCCACCGTAGCCGTCACTTCGTCCCCTCCCTGCCGTACCGCCTCTCTCCCTCTTATACCGAGCGCAGCAAGTGGATGATCATACTGGCCGCTAACGACTTAACACACAGCCACTTACGGAAAATCCTCGGCTCCATTTGCGCCGAGGATTTTCAGCATCTCACTCTATATCAAGCACTTACCGGCCAGATATCGTCCTAAACAATCTTACCCAAATACTAAACCGATGATGCCAAAAGGAAAGCGGGAAAATTTTCTGGGCCCATTAACGGTGTCCGGAAAATTTTCCCGCTAACCGCCGAGCCGCATTATGCGAGGCGGTGGTTCCGTGACCTGCCAGCCGGCGCACTTGATATTGTGCGCCGGCTCATCCGCTGGTCGACAACTCATTGATAGTCAACCACTTGCTAATAATCCTCGGCTCCATTTGCGCCGAGGATTTTCAGCATCTCACTCTATATCAAGCACTTACCGGCCAGCTTATTATTCAACACCGGTAAACTTATATCAGGACTATCCTCCAGAAGGTACAGCCCGTGGACCTTCGGAGTCAAAACACTCCTCCAAGTGTTGTCGAGGGTCCAGGGGATGGACCTTCGAAGACAAGTAGGACCGCTACGGGCGCGAAAACGGGCCTGAACGTGGCGCTGGCGGGCCAAAAGGTCCGCAAGCGGCGCATTTAGGGGCCAAAACGTGGCAGCAGCGGGACCAGTCGGGCATTAAAGCACAGCACCACGGCACTGAGGCTACTCTGGAGGGGGTGGGTGTGCTTTA